>Ga0315907_10001470_pt1 | contig 31812 bp, 27 predicted proteins | sample LakEriMetagenome_3_FD_203525 | JGI IMG/M metagenome (GOLD analysis project Ga0315907, IMG submission 203525) | Freshwater fungal communities from buoy surface, Lake Erie, Ohio, United States - Buoy 12 MA123 | ecosystem: Environmental > Aquatic > Freshwater > Lake > Lake biofilm | place: USA...
AAATTCTCAATGGCGGGCGCGAATATCCTTTCGTGATTCCAGTGCTGCACAATCGTCGTGGCCAGCTGATACTCGACACGGTACTCACCGATGTGGGTCTGATTACCTTATTGTTTTCATTTACACGTGCTTACTTTCAGGTGGATATGGAAGTGCCCTCCGCCTATGTGAAATTTTTGCGTAGCATGCTGCCCAACAAACCGCGCAGTGAGATCTATACCATCCTCGGTTTGCAAAAGCAGGGCAAGGCAGCCTTCTATCGCGACTTCCTGCATCACCTCGCGCATTCGTCTGATCGTTTTGAAATCGCCCCCGGCATTCGCGGCTTGGTGATGGTGGTGTTCTCGCTGCCATCGTTTCCGTATGTGTTCAAGGCCATCAAGGACAGCTTTCCACCGCCCAAAGAAACGACGCGCGCGCTGGTCAAGGAAAAATACCAGCTGGTCAAGTGTCACGATCGCGTGGGTCGCATGGCGGACACCCTGGAGTATTCGGATGTCGCTTTCCCGCGTTCGCGTTTTTCAGAAGAACTACTGGCCGAACTGAAAGCGGTGGCGCCCTCCCTGGTCGAAGAAGACCATGATCAAATCATCGTGCGTCACTTGTATATCGAGCGACGCATGACGCCACTGAACATCTGGCTGACCGAAGCCGAGGCCGCGGGAGATGAGGCCAAGCTCGAACACGGTGTCATGGAATATGGTAATGCGATCAAGGATCTGGTCGCTGCGAATATTTTCCCCGGTGACATGCTGTACAAAAATTTCGGCGTCACCCGGCAGGGACGGGTGGTGTTCTACGATTACGATGAAATTGAGTATATTTCCGACTGCAACTTCCGCGACATACCCGCGCCGCGCAATGAAGAAGATGAGATGTCGGCAGAACCCTGGTACTCGGTTGCAAAAAATGATGTATTTCCCGAGCAGTTTGGTGTCTTCTTGCTGGGAAATCCCAAGGTCAGGCAATACTTCATGAAGCATCATGCCGATCTGCTGACAGCAGATTTCTGGCGGCAGAGAAAATCACGGATTCAGGAAGGTCAGGTCGAGGATGTCTTCCCGTATCCGCAGGAAATCCGATTTATTAACCACGCAAATCATCCGGCCGTCAAAGCGGCCTGAACTTCTATTGGAGAGAGCAATGCAAGACCCTATCGTGATCGTCGGTGCTGCACGTACCCCCATGGGTGCTTTTCAGGGCGATTTTTCTTCACTGTCCGCGCATGATCTGGGCGCGGTGGCGATTCGTGCTGCTGTTGAACGCGCAGGCATCAGGCCTGATGTGGTGAACGACGTGATCTTTGGTAACTGCCTAATGGCGGCGCAGGGTCAGGCACCCGCGCGTCAGGCATCGATCAAAGCCGGTATTCCCGTATCGGCCGGTGCTGTCACATTATCCAAAATGTGCGGCTCGGCGATGCAGTCCACGATTTATGGTTTTGATTCGCTGGTCGCGGGCACCAATGATGTCGTGGTCACAGGCGGCATGGAATCCATGACCAACGCACCTTACTTGGTACCGAAAGCGCGCGGTGGTTATCGCATCGGTCATGGCACCCTGTATGACCACATGATGCTCGATGGTTTGGAAGACGCGTATGAAAAAGGTCGCGCGATGGGTACCTACGCTGAGGATTGCTCTGCCAAGTATCAATTTACCCGTGAAGCCCAGGATGCGTTTGCGATTGAGTCCGTCAAGCGCGCTCAAGCCGCCACGGCCGATGGCAGCTTTACCTGGGAAATCGCACCCGTAACGGTCGCTGGCCGTGGCGGTGATGTCGTCATCGACAAGGATGAAGGTCCGCTCAAGGCGAAGATCGACAAGATCCCCCAACTCAAGCCCGCCTTCAAAAAAGATGGCACGATTACCGCAGCTTCGTCATCGTCGATTAATGATGGCGCCGCAGCACTGGTGTTGATGCGCGAATCCACTGCAAAAAAACTCGGCGCCAAGCCGATTGCACGCATCGTCGCGCATACCCGCCACTCGCAGGAACCCAATTGGTTCACCACCGCACCCGTGGGCGCGATTGAAAAGCTGTACGCAAAGACCGGCTGGAACAGCAAGGAAGTCGACCTGTTCGAAGTCAATGAAGCGTTTGCCGCCGTTGCGATGGCAGCGATGAAAGAGCACAACATCGCCCATGAAAAAATCAATATTCATGGGGGCGCCTGTGCGCTGGGTCATCCGATTGGTGCTTCGGGTGCGCGCATTATCGTCACGCTGCTTGGTGCGCTGAAAAAAACCGGTGGCAAGCGTGGCGTGGCCGCATTGTGCATTGGTGGCGGCGAAGCGACCGCGATGGCGCTGGAGATGGTCTAAATCATGACAACGGCCCTGATCATCGGTGCGTCGCGCGGCATTGGGCGCGAGTTTGTTCGTCAGCTGCTGGCGAGTAACTACCAGGTATTTGCGACAGCGCGGGATGATGAATCACTCGCTCGTTTGCAATCCGAAGGCGCACAGGCCATTCGTACCGATGTCTCGGTGCCGGAGTCCCTCGCAGAGCTGCCCTGGCGGCTCGATGGCGAGCAGCTGGATCTTGTGGTGTATGTGGCGGGTGTATTCGAATCCTTTGATGGTGCGACCGAACCACCGGTACTGGCTGCGTTTGATGCCACCATGCATGCGAATGTGCTCGGAGCGATGCAATCCATTCCTTTGCTCGCACCTTTGCTGACACCCTCCCGAGGTCGCTTTGTTTTCATCACCAGCGGCATGGGTAGCATTGCAGAAGCCGAGTCCAGCATGGGTTGGATTTACCGCGCATCGAAAGCCGCCCTAAATATGGCCGTGCACTCAGCGAGTCATGATTATCCGAACATTACGCTCGTCACGATGAATCCGGGCTGGGTGAAAACCGACATGGGTGGCTCAGGTGCACCAACATCGGTGACGGAGAGTGTGGCGGGTATGCTGAGTGTGATTGGCAAGCTCGGATTGTCGGATAGTGGCAGTTTTCAGAGTTATGACGGCAGGAAGATGGCTTGGTAAGGATGTTGTTGCAGGTACCGGTACCCAGGGTCTTTGTTTTTTCCAACGCGTACTCAGTCAAAGACAAGATTCAACAAAACTGTATGCATCAATGACAGCAGTCGATAACAAAAAACGATGGTCCTGACCGAACAACACCAGATGATCCGCGACGTGCTGCGTGAGTTTTCGCAGCAGCAGCTTGTCCCGCATGCTGCACGCTGGGATCGCGAGCGCGAATTTCCGCGTGACGCTCTGAAACAGCTCGCTTCGCTCGGTGCATTCGGCGTTGCAGTGCCTGAATCATTGGGAGGTGCCGGACTGGATTATCTAGCACTGGCATTGGTCATTGAAGAAATCGCCGCTGGTGATGGCGGCACCTCCACCATCATTTCCGTCAACAACTGTCCAGTCTGCAGCATCGGCATATCCTATGCGAGCGACGCACAGAAAAAACAGTGGCTAATGCCGCTGGCTGCCGGAAAAATGCTCGGAGCATTCGCGCTGACCGAGCCGCATGCGGGTAGTGATGCATCGGCCCTGCGCACGACCGCCACGCGTGATGGCGACAGTTATGTGCTCAATGGCGTCAAGCAATTCATCACCAGCGGTAAAAATGCGGATGTCACTATCGTGCTGGCAGTGACCGACAAGGCGGCAGGCAAGCGGGGTATCAGCGCCTTCTGGGTGCCCACGCGTACACCCGGCTACCTCGTTGCGCGTGTTGAGGAAAAGCTCGGCCAGCATTCGTCGGATACCGCGCAGCTGATTTTCGAGAATTGCCGCGTGCCTGCCGATCAAATGATCGGAGAGGAGGGCATGGGCTACAAGATCGCCTTGTCCGGTCTGGAAGGTGGTCGTATCGGTATCGCTGCACAATCCATTGGCATGGCACGTGCGGCATTTGATGCCGCGCTGCAGTATGCCAAAGACCGGCAGAGTTTTGATAAGCCCTTGTTTGAGCATCAAGCCGTTCAGTTTCGACTGGCTGACATGGCCACGCGTCTTGAGGCTGCGCGGCAGATGGTCTGGCATGCGGCGAGCATGAAAGATGCGGGTTTGCCCTGTCTGAAAGAAGCAGCAATGGCCAAACTGTTCGCCAGTGAAGTCGCCGAACAAATTTGCAGCGAGGCGATACAGATTCATGGCGGTTACGGCTATCTGGCCGATTTTCCCGTCGAGCGTATTTATCGTGATGTGCGGGTGTGCCAGATCTATGAAGGTACCAGTGACATACAAAAAATTCTGATTGGTCGTGCGTTAGCGTAAATTCAATGAGTAAAACTACCAAGCCTTGCCCTTGTGGTGGGCCATCGCTGGATGAATGCTGTGGCCGTTTTTTAAGCAGAGAACGTTGTCCCGAAACGGCGGAACAGCTTATGCGTTCACGCTACACCGCCTACGTGACCGGTAATGAAGATTATCTGAAGACCAGCTGGCATCCGTCTACCTGCCCGACAGAGCAGCTCACTGATGCGTCGATCAAATGGCTGGCGCTTGAGCTGCGTTCTGCCAAGGAGCAGGGTGATCAGGCGACGGTGGAATTCGTTGCGCGTTGCCGAGTCAGTGGGCGCGGCCATCGATTGCATGAGACCAGTCGTTTTGTGCGTGAAGCCGGGCAGTGGTTATACCTTGATGGTACGTTTGAAAAAAATGACAAAGGTCAGTGAGCATGCCCGTTCTTGAATCCAAACTCAATCCACGGTCCGCCGATTACCTGGCTAATGCGACTGCGATGCAGGCACTGGTCGATGATCTGCGCGCACACTGCGAAAAACTGGCACTCGGCGGTGGCGAGGATGCACGTAAAAAACACACGGATCGTGGCAAGCTGCTGCCACGCGAGCGCGTGAACCAGTTACTCGATCCTGGTACACCCTTCCTCGAATTTTCGCAGCTCGCGGCACTCAATATGTATGACAATGCCGCGCCATCGGCAGGCATCATCACTGGCATAGGACGAGTCAAAGGACAAGAGTGCGTGATCGTGTGCAATGACGCCACTGTCAAAGGCGGCACTTACTACCCGATGACAGCAAAAAAGCATTTACGTGCTCAGGAAATCGCGCAGCAGAATCACCTGCCCTGCATTTATCTGGTGGACTCGGGTGGTGCCAATTTGCCGAATCAGGATGATGTATTCGCCGACCGCGAGCACTTCGGCCGAATTTTTTATAACCAGGCACAGATGTCAGCGCAAGGCATACCGCAAATCGCGGTGGTGATGGGTTCATGCACCGCCGGTGGCGCGTATGTGCCGGCGATGAGCGATGAATCCATCATCGTCAAGAATCAGGGTACGATTTTTCTTGGTGGCCCGCCACTGGTGAAGGCTGCGACAGGCGAAGTGGTGAGTGCTGAAGATCTTGGTGGCGGTGATGTACATACCCGGCTCTCGGGTGTGGTGGACCATCTGGCGCAGGATGATCATCACGCACTCTCGATTGCGCGCAACATTGTTGGTCACCTCAACCGCAGCAAGCCCTCCCAATTGCAGCGGCGCGAAAGTGTCGAGCCGAAATACGATACGCGCGACATCTACGGTGTGATTCCCACGGATACACGCAAACCCTACGATGTGCGCGAGGTCATTGCGCGCATTGTGGATGGCAGTGAATTTGATGAATTCAAGGCGCGTTTTGGCAGCACCCTGGTGTGCGGCTTTGCGCATCTGTACGGCATGCCCGTGGGTGTCATCGCCAATAATGGCATTTTGTTTTCCGAGTCTGCCGTCAAGGGCGCGCATTTCATCGAGCTCTGTTGTCAGCGCAAGATACCGCTGATTTTCCTGCAAAACATCACCGGTTTCATGGTGGGGCGTAAATATGAAAACGAAGGTATCGCTCGCCATGGCGCGAAGATGGTGACTGCGGTGGCCACTGCGGCCGTGCCTAAATTCACCGTGATTATTGGTGGCAGTTTTGGTGCCGGTAACTACGGCATGTGCGGCCGAGCTTTCTCGCCACGCATGTTGTGGATGTGGCCCAATGCACGTATTTCGGTGATGGGTGGCGAACAGGCGGCCAGTGTGCTGGCGACGGTTCGACGTGATGGCATCGAGGCGCGCGGTGGCAGCTGGTCGGCGGAAGAAGAGGCCGCATTCAAGACGCCGATTCGCGAACAATACGAAGTGCAAGGCCATCCCTACTATGCGAGCGCGCGGCTCTGGGATGATGGCGTCATTGATCCGGCAGACACACGCACGGTGCTCGGGCTGGGATTGTCAGCAGCACTCAACGCGCCTATTCCCGACACCAAATTCGGTTTGTTCAGAATGTGATGCAAAGCGCCGACGATTGGGTAACGCGCAGTCTGGCCAGTGTCTGGCATCCCTGCACGCAAATGCAGCACCACGAGACCATGCCACTGGTCGCCATCAGTCACGGGCGCGGCGTGTGGTTGTATGACCATCAGGGCCAGCGCTACCTTGACGCGGTCAGTTCGTGGTGGGTGAATCTATTCGGTCACGCGAATCCTCGTATCAATGAGGCGCTGAAAGACCAGCTCGACCGGCTCGAGCATGCAATGCTCGCCGGCTTCACCCATGAGCCGGTGGTGCAATTGTCCGAGCGTCTCGCCGGGAAAACCAACCACGCTCTGGGGCACTGTTTTTATGCATCCGATGGTGCGTCCGCGGTAGAGATTGCGCTGAAAATGAGCTTTCATTATTGGCGCAATAGCGGGCATGCCGAGAAACAGGAATTCGTCTGTCTGCAAGGCAGTTATCACGGTGAGACCGTGGGCGCTTTGGGAGTCACCGATGTACCGGTGTTCACCGAAGCCTACGGTGGGATGTATCGGCGGGCGCATGTGGTGATGAGTCCCGATGCCCGTCAGGCAAAGTCGGGTGAGAGCGATGTGGACGTGGCCATGCGCGCAATACAAGCGATGCGCACCCTGCTCGAGCGTCGCTCGGGCAAGATCGCCGCCGTTATCGTTGAGCCTCTGGTGCAGTGTGCCGTGGGCATGGCGATGCATGATTCCGAGTATCTGCGACAGCTGCGCCTACTTTGTGATGAGTTTGGTGTGCATCTGATTGCCGATGAGATCGCCGTGGGTTGTGGTCGAACCGGGACCTTCTTCGCCTGCGAGCAGGCAGCCATCTGGCCTGATTTTTTGTGTCTGTCCAAGGGCATCAGCGGCGGCTATCTTCCCCTGTCGCTGGTGATGACCACCGATAGCATCTACCAGGCTTTTTATCATCCCGAGATGGCACGCGGTTTCCTGCATTCGCATTCCTACACGGGTAATCCGCTGGCATGTCGTGCGGCACTGGCGACCTTGCAAATCTTTGATGATGACGATGTGATACAGCGCAATCAGCTGCGCGCACTACAACTGGCGCAGGCCTTGCAGCCGATCGCAGCGCATCCTCAGGTGAGCCATGTGCGTCAGCGTGGCATGATCGCTGCCTTTGACGTCGCACCGGCCGTGAGAGAAGGTTTTGCGCGGCGATTTTTTACCACGGCCTTGCAAAAAGAATTATTACTTCGCCCGATAGGTACGACGGTGTACTGGATGCCGCCTTTTACGCTGTCGGATGAGGAGATGGCTTTGCTGGGTGAGAGAACGCTGGAAGTTTTGCAACTGACCACCCTATAAAAAAGCACCGGAGCAGGAACGATGTTCAAAAAAATTCTTATTGCTAATCGCGGTGAAATCGCCTGCCGTGTCGCGGCGACGGCGCGCCGTATGGGCATACAGTCGGTCGCCGTGTATTCCGATGCGGATGCGCATGCGCGCCATGTGGCTTTTTGCGATGAAGCGATCGCCATTGGCCCGGCTGCGGCCAGCGAAAGCTATCTGAATATCGATCGCGTCATTGCAGCAGCCAAGCAATCTGGCGCGGAAGCGATTCATCCCGGTTACGGCTTTCTTTCGGAGAATGAAGCCTTTGCTGCGGCGTGCGAACAAGCCGGATTGATCTTCATTGGCCCACCTGCGGCCGCGATTCGTGCGATGGGTTCCAAATCGGCTGCCAAATCCTTGATGGAAAAGGCCCAGGTGCCCTTGGTGCCCGGTTATCACGGTGACATTCAGGATCCCGTATTCCTGCAGGGGCAGGCCGATCAGATCGGTTATCCGGTGCTCCTGAAGGCCACGGCGGGTGGCGGTGGTAAAGGCATGCGCGTGGTGACACGATCAGAAGATTTTCCGGACGCGCTTTCCTCTTGCCAGCGCGAAGCGAAAAACAGTTTTGGCGATGAGCGGGTGCTGGTTGAAAAATATCTGACGCGCCCTCGTCATATTGAAATACAGATTTTTGCAGACATGCAGGGCAACTGCGTGAGCTTGTTCGAGCGCGACTGCTCGGTGCAGCGTCGTCATCAAAAAGTGCTGGAAGAAGCCCCGGCACCTGGCATGAGTGAAGAACGTCGTCAGGCGATGAGTGCGGCAGCGATCGCTGCTGCCAAGGCGGTCGCTTATGTCGGCGCAGGTACGGTCGAATTCATCGCGAATCAAGACGGTAGTTTTTATTTCATGGAAATGAACACGCGTCTGCAAGTCGAGCACCCGGTGACGGAGATGATTACGGGTACCGATCTGGTGGAATGGCAGTTGCGTGTCGCGGCTGGCGAGCGTCTGCCCCAATTGCAACATGAACTCACGATAACGGGCCATGCGATTGAGGCCCGCATCTATGCAGAAAATCCTGAGAAAGGATTTTTACCATCGACGGGCAGACTCGATTATCTCCACATGCCGCAAGCCGTGCAATTTACGCAGGGTACGCTACGCATTGACGCTGGCGTCATGCAAGGCGATGTGATTTCGCCTTTTTATGATCCGTTGATTGCCAAGCTGATCGTCCATGGAAAAGACAGAGCGGAGGCGCTGGCACGCATGGCGCAGGCACTGGCGGCTTTTCAGGTGGTGGGGCCGGCGACGAATGTCGCTTTCCTGGGTCGCTTGATCGCCAGTGAGCCGTTCGTTGGTGCAGATCTTGATACAGGTCTGATCGAGCGTCACCATGACAGCCTGTTCCCCCAACCGCAAGCCTTACCGCTGGCAGTGCTGGCACTGGCGGCGGCCAGCCTCGCGGCGTCAGCGTCGCCGGCTAAAGGCGAGCCCTGGTCGCAGCTGTCGGGGTGGCGGATGAATGGCACGTATCAGCGCAGCCTTTCATTTTCATCTGAAGCTGGGGCGCAGACCCTACAGCTGTCGTATCGTCGCGATGCGCTGTGGCTTGAGGCAGGCGATTCACGAGTGCCGCTGCAAGACATCAGCGTCAGTCAGGCTGCCGTCCATGTGCGTATGGATGGTCTGCAATTGCAGGGCCATGTCGTCAGGCAGCACGATATCCTCCATGTGTTTCACGCGGGTCGTCACTGGCACATTCTGTGGCGTGATCCGATTACACATGCCGGTGAGGGCGAGGCCGATGAAGGCCGACTGACCGCACCCATGCCGGGAAAAATCATCGCCCTGCTGGTGAGTGCTGGCGAGCGTGTCGAAAGAGGGGCACCCTTGCTGATCATGGAAGCGATGAAAATGGAACATACGATCAGTGCACCTAGCGATGGCAGGGTGAGCGAGCTGTTGTACGCCGTCGGCGATCAGGTCGATGAAGGCGCGCAGTTGCTCAGCTTGTCGGTCGGGGAGGCGTGATGCGTACCTTGCCTCAGAGCGTCAAGCTGGTGGAAGTAGGGCCACGCGATGGATTGCAAAACGAAAAGGACATCATACCGTCAGCGATCAAGGTAGAGCTGGTCGATCGGCTGACAGCAGCGGGGTTCGTCAACATCGAAGCAGCGTCATTCGTCTCGCCCAAATGGGTGCCACAAATGGCGACCTCGGGTGAGGTAATGGAAAAGATCGCGCGCAAGCCCGGCACGATTTATTCTGCGCTGGTGCCGAACATGAAAGGCTTTGAAGCGGCACTGACCGCGCGTGCAGATGAAATCGTGATTTTTGGTGCAGCCTCCGAGGCGTTTTCGCAAAAAAATATCAATTGCTCTATTGCTGAATCAATAGAGCGCTTTCGTGAAGTTGCACAGGTAACCAAAGATCAAGGATTACGCCTGCGCGGTAGTATTAGCTGCTCGCTTGGCTGCCCCTATCAGGGTGAAGTCGCGCCCGACGCAGTGGCTGATGTGGCAATGCGCTTGCGTGATCTGGGCTGTGACGAAATTGACGTGGCCGATACGATTGGTGTGGGTACCGCGGTTCGGGTGCAACAGGTCTTCGAGCGCGTGGCCAGAGAGTTTCCCATTCATCGGCTGGCCGGGCATTTTCATGATACGTATGGACAGGCACTGGCCAATATCTATGCAGCGCTCGAGGTTGGCGTAAATATTTTTCATGCCTCGGTCGCAGGTCTGGGTGGCTGTCCTTATGCCAAAGGCGCCACCGGCAATGTCTCGACCGAAGATGTGCTTTACCTGTTGCAGGGGCTGAACATAAAAACCGATATTGATCTGGATGCCGTCGTGGATGCGGGACAGTTCATTTCACATTACCTTGGCCGCAAGGCTGTCAGTCGCGCGGGCAATGCGATTGCCGCGCGGCGCGCCAATGACTCATCCAAGGAGGCAGCATCATGAGTCCGAAGCTGCAACCCGGTATACAGTTTGAATGGCAAACCACGGTACCCGAGCATTCGGTCGTGCCGCATTTGTTCGGATCGCAAACACCTTTTGCGCTGGACATGCCCGCTGTAATGGCCACGGGTTATATGGTGGGGCTGATGGAATTGGCGTGTACGCAGGGCATCATGGATTATGTGGACTGGCCAAACGAGCAGAGTCTGGGTACGCACGTGAGCTTTTCCCATCTCGCGGCGACCCCGCCCGGCATGACACTCACCATACGCGGTGAGGTGATTGCGGTTGAAGGCCGACGGGTACGTTTTCGTGTTGAAGCCTGGGATGGTCTGGACAAAATCAGTGAAGGTGAACACGAGCGCGCCATTATCACGCCTGAAAAATTTCATGAGCGATTAAACGATAAAAAACGCCGGGCGGGTTTGTGAGCTTTGCAGGCGCCAGGCTGACCTATGGCGATTGTTTTGAAAGAAATTCTTGTGCCCACCCATGGGTAAGAAAATTCTGATTTTATGGACCTGAAAAACTTCGATCCGCTGGCACACATAGGGCCACTGCCAACACCTTGCATCAACATTTGTCAGATGGAAGAGACGACAGGATGGTGCAAAGGTTGTCAGCGCACGATCGACGAAATCATTGACTGGGGTATCGCACCAGAAGCAAAAAAACGACAAATCTGGCTGGCTATTCATGAGCGTCGGGCGGCAAAATAAGCGCTTTCATCAAAGTCGATGTTGCAGTTTTTGATGTCAGTGCATTTTGCCGTTTTCTTCGTTGGCATCCTCAAGGACACTTCATGCAGCCAAGTTTCTATCAGCCAGCCTCTGTGGTAACCGGCCCGGCCTACAGCCCCTGGTTCAAAATGTTGGCCACCATATTCACGATCGGACTGATCGCCTACGGTATCAGTTTTTCGATGCGATTTTCCCTCGATGCCTATGGTTGGGGCGTGATTTTGCTGATGCTGGCAGCGCTGGCGCTGTTACTGGTCTCGTTTTACGGGTTTTTACATTCCACCGTCACGATTGACGAAAAAGGCATCAAGCAAACCTGGATGATTCACCGTCAGGTACTCTGGCCCGACATCCGCGGTGCAAAAATGATTGGGATACCGCGCGCAGGCTGGCTATCCCCGCCTCGACTCGTCGTGCGCACCGGGACGGCTTTTTATACTTTTAACGGTGGCACTGAAGCCTTGCTGACTGAGTTCGCCAGAATATCCTTGGCCTACGAGATGAAAAAATGAATTTTCCCGACTCAATGCATGTACTGGAGCGTGGCTGGCTATCGTCGAATAATATTGTCTTTATCGGCAAGGATCGAACCGCCATCGTTGATACTGGCTATTGCACTCATGAGAATCAGACGCTGATTCTGTTGCGTCATCTGTTGAAAGGGCGAGTGCTCGATGCCATTTACAACACCCATCTGCATTCCGATCACTGCGGTGGCAATCATATTTTGCAAACCCATTTTCCGGCGGTACGTACCTTCGTTCCTGCAGCAGAATTCAGTCGGGTACAGAACTGGGAACAATCAAAACTGACCTTTGAAGCGACTGGACAACGCTGCGAGCGCTTCAAGGCGAACGCCAGCGTCCATCCCGGCGACAAGATCATTCTGGGTGATCTCGAGTGGTCCGCGCTTTGTGCCCCCGGCCATCATCCTTATGCTTATCTCTTGTTTTGCGAGAAGCACGGCATACTGATTTCAGCGGATGCTTTGTGGGAAAAGGGTTTTGGTGTCGTTTTCCCAGCACTGGATGGCGTGTCGGGTTTCAGAGAAACACGTGCTACCTTGCAGATGATTGAGGAACTCGATGTCAGTATCGTGATACCCGGGCATGGCAAGCCATTTACTGAAGTGAAACAGGCGATCGAAGTGGCGCATTCCCGCATTGACTATCTTGAAGGTGACCCACTGCGAAATGCACAAAACGGTATCAAAGTCTTGCTGAAGTTCTTGCTCATGGAGCGTCAGCGTATCAAGCTTTCTGAAGTGCCAAAACTTCTCAATTCAATACCTCTGGTAAAAGCAGCTAATCAGCGGCACATGAATTTCGGACAAATTCATTTGGCGCACTGGGCCATCACCCAGCTACGACGTGCAGGCGCGTTGGATGTGCAGGGCAACGATCTGGTTGATGTTGAAGCGAAAGCGGGTTGAATACTTGTGGAGCGTCATGGCGACGATTTTTTATCTCACTACGTGCAATGCTATTGAAGCACAAGAACTAAAAAACTCAGGCGCCCTCAACAATAAACAATCGCCCCTCCGATGCTGCCAGTCGCAGCGCTTTCGCTTCCGTATAAGCGGGTGAGGTATACCATTCACGCGCCCTCGACAGCGATGGAAATTCCAGAATCACAGTGCGCATCTGGTTGTGATGCGCGTCATCCTCTCCCTCGCACTGAACGCGCGTGCCTCCCCGGACCAGAAACTGCCCTTCAAAAGCCAGCACCGTTGGCAATACTTGTTTGCGGTACTCTTCATACGCCTGAGGGTCAGTGACAGTAATTTCAGCAACAACATAAGCTTTTGGCATAGCATCTACCTCGGAAAGTGGATCACGGCGACGTTGGTACTGTGTTCCGATTACTTGAAAAATGCATCAGTCCTTTGTCGGCTGGTCGCCAATCGCGTACCTGGACGGAGATAATTACACCCACGTCGCACTCCCATTATTCGCGGCGGATTGCACGACATAAAAAGTGATGAGTCGATGACGAGCAGAGTCCATGGTCGTGGCAGGGACAGCAAGGGCCTGACGGTCGCCGAATACGTCTCCAAACCGGGTTTAATTATAGGCGAAGCCAAGCCGCGCATCGGAAAGCTCCGCCTGATGGTGAGTCATTCAGTCGCTAGCGTTTCCATCCATTGCATCAGTCCTTCAAGACGTTGCCAAAGCTCCGTCGGTGATTGGGGATCCGGCAGACCGCTGTTGTAGTGCTTAAACAGCGTGAGTGTATCGTCCGTCATCCCGCGTTGCACAGCCTCCCAGACGGTCACGCGGCACCCCGTCGCCGGCATCTCCGGCGTGGTGCCGATGAACCTGTAAGGGACACCCAGCGACTCCCATTCGTGCCTGACCTCCCGAGCGGCGGCGAGCAAGCGAGTCGAATCCACGGGTACGCGCACAGGCCACGCGTGTTGATCGGGATAGCTCTCCTCGTTTTCTTTCATGCTCATGAAATAAGCTGGCCATTCACGAATCGGGGAGTCAGCGGGCTCAAGGCGAAATCCCGAATGCATGAATCGATATCCAAGATCTGTATGATTTTTTCGTTTATCCGGTACCAGCGATAGGGATGGCACTATCCACGCGTGCCCAAGTGCGACCCCGGTCGTCGGTTGAATTTTAATTTCACCGAAATCAGCCGCATCTTTCAGAGTCGCGCTCGCCCGTTGCTTGAAATCCTGCCCGCTACTCGATGGAACGTTGGTATAAATTTGTGCTATTGCAGCAGATAGTTGTTGATGTTGCGTACGCGTGAGTTTATCGGGAGGTACAGCAATACCGAATAGCTTTTGCGTAAGTAGTAGTTCAAGAACATCACGCAACAATTCGGCGAACAGATTCCCTTTCGTGTCGGCCATGACGGCTTCGGCCATTCGACTATCAATGTAAATTGATTTCTGACCAGCAGTTACCTTCGTCGAGTTTATCGTCAGTATGTCAGTGATAATTTCATACGAGGTAATCGAAAAATTTAATGCTTTTGTGAAAATAGAGACGCTGTGACGCAGGCCATCTATGGTTTTGTTGGCCTGATTCCAATCGCGTACGCTCGAATGCAAGGCATCGCGCACAGCGACTGAAAAGTCGGATGGTAGAAAATTTGTTCCGCACTTGAGAATATTTTTTTCATATCCTCAAGTAAATGGAAGAAATCTGTCGTTTGCATCAGCGTACGATGGAACGCATGCGGTGGACCATTGGAAAAACCATGATCGCGATATACCTCATCATCAATCACCGTTTCGACGACATTGCAAGAAAATTGTGCAGCCTTTAGCGCATCACGAAGCTGTGTCATCTCATCATCTGTCAGATATGACAAATGCATGCGTAGCAGCCCGGTGAAATATTCTCGGCTTTGTGCATCATCGTCGAGACCCGGGCGAATGGATGCGAGTAAGTTATCCATACTCAGACATAAAAAATCCCTTGTGCGGCGGTACTGTACGGACTCTTTGGGTTCTTTAAGCTGTGACAGCAAAAGGCGGAAGGACAATGAGGTATGCCGGCTGGCTTCAAAATAATACGAAGCCCTGTGCTGACGATGATAGAGCTGCGGTGCTCGCCCGGAGGTCACCGAGGATTGTTGGGTTACTCGCACAGAGCGATTTCTTGGAGGTGACAGTGAACGGTTGAGCAGCGCGTACATGGGATTCCTTTCGATTCAGTTATTGGCAGAACTTGCCGGCCCCATCATGAGTGGAAAATCCCAGCGCTCAGTTTGATACCTACAAGAAAATTCGTTTGAGGTGCCCCAATGTCAGCTTCAATCTAGTGCGGTCAACAGCTAAAAAAATCGCTAATTCCTAAATTTCTTCAAATAAAAAACGATTCTTGAGAACTCGCGGTCCTGTTTTGTGACCGACCTTGACTATTCCCGTACGTCGCTGCGCAACGAGGCACGATAATTACCGGCGTGTTTTATACCAATTTTCATTTTTGACACCTGATGAGTACAACCAAGATAACGCTGACATCAGCCATCCCGCTGACCCAGGATCACAGCATCCAAGTAACCGATAGTCGCACGGTAAACGACGCGAGCTTATTCCTATCTTCAAGCAAGCCCACGATGTCATCAAAACAAAAAATAGCGACACCCTCGACCAGTGTGAATGCCGGACCTGGGGCAAGATGCAAGGTTTCGTCATTGACACCCTATGGAGAGAAACTCGATGAACTGGCCGCCCATGCCTTACCTGCGATACTGGGTGTGGACGATATGGCATCAAATACACCCAAGTCCATTACCCGAGCGCTGCTCGAACAAGCGATCGCTTCCCCCTTTCGCACGAGGGATATTCGGGCCCTGCCATCAACATGGCCTGCGGCGTTGATCAGCGACGCCATGGTGATTGCATGGGCAAGCCGACTTGTCGCAGCCTGCGATCATGTCTGCAACGAGCGCGGCATGCCAGCCTACATCGAGGCCGTAACGGATTTGATTTTCGATGAAGGCAATATTGAAGGAGGTCTACCCAGTGGCATCCGGGATTTTTGCGCGATGCTCACTAAAAATGCACTTGAGGTCGGTATCACACAGGGATTGGATCGTCGATCCCTGCAAGGCTTGCGCAACACCGTGATCATTCGATTTCTGATGGGTAGCGTATTTGTTCCCCATTTGCGGCCCACCACCCTGCGGGAATCAACGAGTGATGCGATGCTTTATGCATTTGATCGTCAGTTATTCAGGCGGTTTTGTCATAAAACAACGGAGATCATTGATATTGACGCAGAGGCGATCGCGCTGTTGGCATTGGCGCGCAAGGTGAAGCAATCAGCAGTTGCCTGATGATCTTTTTGAACATCTGCCGCGTGATCTGATTTGTACCTGTTGGCACTTGATCGAACTCAAGCACGACGGCGCTTCTCCCTACTGAGCTCGGGTTGTTGGCGTTAGCGTTCAAGCGCGCACAAAGCAACTAACCATCGAGTAATCACATCACTGATAACTGCGTGCATCCTCAATAACTTTACCGTCATTGGGCAGCGTGCCGGCAGCGACCAACCTGACATCACCACGCAACTTGGTAATGTCGCGTATGGAGGCTGCAATGGCTTCGAGCTCGCCCGAGAGCGTGGCAGGATCCGCCACTTCACAGTGCAAGGTCATCTGGTCATTTGCCATTTCGCCCGTGATGACCAGGCGAGCTTTGAGAATAGCCCTATGGCGGCGCGCAATCTCGGCAACTTGTGAGGGATGTACGAACATTGCGCGAACTTTGGTGGTCTGATCCGCACGACCCATCCAGCCTTTGATGCGCGTATTAGTTCTGCCGCACGGCGAAGCCTCTGGCAAGACTGCGGACAAATCACCCGTCGCAAAGCGAATCAATGGATAGTCTGGATTGAATGAGGTAATCACGATTTCGCCGACTTCGCCTACCGGCACGGGATCGCCCGTACCCGGTCTTACGATTTCCAGTAACAGCGTCTCATCAAGCACCATACCGGGGTTGACTTCGCCACCCGTCATCGTTTCATACGCAATATTGCCGATGTCAGCTGATCCGTAGGTTTGCAGCACATTCGGCACGCCATTCGTATTGAGCCACTGGCGCAGGGAGGGTGGCAACGCCTCGGCGCTCACCAGCGCGTATTCAACACTGCGTATGTCTTCACCCATTTCCTGCGCTTTCTCGATGATGATCTTCAGAAAGGAGGGTGTCCCTGTGTAGACGCGGGGCCGCAGCAGGCTCATTGCCTGTACTTGCATTTCTGTTTGTCCGGTACCGGCTGGTATCACCGGGCAGCCAAGCTTGATCGCGCCGCCTTCGACCATCAGTCCGGCCGGTGTGAAATGGTAAGCAAAGCAATTCTGTATGAGATCCCCACGCCTGACACCTAGGGCATGCAGAGGACGCGCGAAGCGCCACCAGTCAACCCCACGTCCTTCAGGATCAAAAATGGGGCCGGGTGACATGAAGACACGCGACAAATCACGGGTCGATGTGTTGACGAGACCGCCAAAGGGCAGTGCCATGGTTTGCAATGTTTTCAGTTCAGATTTGCGTGTCACTGGCAGTTGCGCCAGGGCGTCGCGGGAGCTGATATCCGGGGCATTTACCCCGGCAAGAATAGATGACCAGCCGGCAGTTTTTTGCGCGCGTTGTATCAGCTCAGGCAATGCGGCCAGCAGTTCTTTTTCGCGCGCATGGGGATCGCGCGATTCGAGCGTGTCATGGAAATCAGTCATGGCAAGTACCGGAGAAGGGAATCAGGCCAACCAGCGTTTGCGGCGGCGATAAAATTTCATGTCACGGAAACTCTTGCGATCACCACCGGACACGCCAAGATAAAATTCTTTTACATCTTCATTTGAAGCCAGATCGGCTGCAGCACCTTCCATGACCACCCGACCATTTTCAAGAATATAACCAAAGTCCGCGTAGCGCAGCGCAATGGTGGTGTTCTGTTCGGCGAGCAGAAAGGAAACTTGCTCGTTTTTATTGAGATCTTGAACGATACCGAAAATTTCTTCGACAATTTGTGGCGCGAGCCCCATTGATGGCTCATCGAGCAGAATCATCGATGGTTTGGCCATCAGTGCGCGGCCAATCGCGCACATCTGTTGTTCACCGCCTGAGGTATAGCCGGCCATCGAGCTGCGGCGCTGCTTCAAGCGTGGAAAGTAGTGATAGACCTTCTCAAGCTCATTTTTCAGATCATTACGAGAAATCTTCCGTGTATAAGCGCCGGTCAGCAGATTTTCTTCTATCGTCAGGTGACCGAAGCAATGGCGGCCTTCCATCACTTGCGACAAACCACGCCTGACCAGTTCATTGGGCGTCAGCTGATCGATACGTTCGCCATTGAATTCAATACTACCCTTGGTCACATCGCCACGCTCACCACGCAAAAGCGTCGAGATGGATTTGAGTGTGGTCGATTTACCCGCGCCATTTGCTCCCATCAGCGCCACGATTTTTCCACGGGGTACCGACAAAGATACGCCTTTGAGTACAAGGATAACGTGGTCATAAATGACCTCGATGTTATTAATGGTCAGGATGGGCGGGTTCTGGTTCATATTGGCCATTCCATTGAACTGCAAAAATCACAAGACTCCGGCCTGTGCCGAAGTCCTGCGATCCACAACGTAGGGTCTTCGTTAAATAGCTTCTGCTGCTGAATCAATTATTTGAGACAAGCTGCCTTGATGTTTTTTTCCTTGGCATAGTTTGCCGATGTCTCTTCAAGCAGCCGGCGCACCAATACTTTGTCACCGGTAATCCAGGTCTTTGATAACGGAATCCACTTGCTGCCGTCCCATTGCTGCACCTTGGTGGCGCCCGAGCCTTCGTGATCATCACAAGAAGTTTTCACGGGCGGGAACAGATCAGCGACACCGAGCGCTTTCTGGCGTGCAGCATCGACATTCAGATTCTCTAAGCCCCAGCGGACCTGCTCACCGGTCAGTACTTTGCCCTTGCCAAATTTGGCTTGGGCATTGCGCATGGCTTCCACCATCAATACACCTGCCACAACGCCGCGCAGATACATCGTGTGACCTACGCGATCCTTCTCGGCCAGATTGCCTTTGCCAGCGCCGTACACCGTGCTGCGAATTTCATCAAGCAGCGGATAGTTACCCGGTGTGGTGAAGCTCATTGTCGTAAAGCCTTTGGCCGCATCCCCTGCGGGTACGGCGTCCTCTTCAGCACCTGCCCACCAGACACCCAGCATTTTTTCACGCGGGAAGCCATTGCGCTGCGCTGTCTTCAGCGACACGGCGCTCATCACACCGTAGGTCCAGACGATCACGAAGTCGGGTTGTACCTGACGAATCTGCAGCCACTGCGACTGCTGATCATTGCCCGGTGGCTGGACTGGAATTTTGATCAATTCAAACCCGTATTTGGCGGCCTCTGCTTCCAGTACCGGCAGCGGCTCTTTACCGTAAGCAGAGTCGTGATACAGATGGACAATTTTCTTGCCTTTGAGTTTGTCCATACCCCCCATTTTGTCGCCGAGATAGTGCACCATCGCAGCGGCCTGATTCCAGTAGCTGGTGATTAGTGGAAATACGTACGGGAAAACCTTGCCGTTCGCGGCATCGGAGCGGCCATAGCCCAGCGTCGTCATCGGGATTTTGTCTGTGCCAACGCGATCAAGGATGCCGTAGGCGATACCGGTGGAAAGCGGCTCAACCAGCGAAGCGCCACCGTTCTTGCTCTTGAGACGCTCATAACATTCCACACCCCGCGAGGCGTTGTACTCGGTCTCGCACTCTTCCCAGATCAACTTGACGCCATTGATCCCGTTGTCACGCATATTGATCAGGGTCATGTAGTCGATGATGCCGCCGTAGAAACCGCTGCCGCCAGCGGCATAAGGGCCGACACGGTAAGACAGCATGGGTATGAATTGCTGGGCCATTGCAGTGCTGGCAGCGGCCAGCAGTAAGACGCTCGCCAAGAGTGATTTCAGTAACTTCATAGTCTCCTCCACAAAAATTAATCGGTATGACGAAGATAGCTAGTGCGGGAAAGGCCAGAGCCTCAGTTTTTCTTTGGTGATTTGCCACAGCCGGGCAAGGCCATGCGGCTCGACGATCAGGAAGAAGATGATCAGAGCACCAAAGACCATCAATTCCAGATTGGATGCCACCGCAGTCGAAATGCCAAGCGCATGTGCCAGCACATTCAGAACGGTGGGCAGCAGGACAATAAAAGCAGCACCTAGAAATGAACCCATCACCGATCCGAGTCCGCCAATAATCACCATGAACAGAATACGGAATGAGAGATCGAGGTTATACGCCTCAGGTTCTACCGTACCCAGATAGGCATAGGCATACAGGGCGCCGGCCACACCGCAATAGAACGAGCTGATCGCAAATGCCAGCAGCTTGGTGTGCATCAGCCGTATGCCGATTACCTCAGCAGCCACATCCATATCCCGTACTGCCATCCAGCACCGGCCGATGTTGGAGCGCACGAGATTTTTTGCGAGCAGGGCGAGCAGAGACACAATGGCCAGCACCAGCAGGTATTTCGTCATGGGCGTGTCAAATATGAAGCCGAGTATCTCGAGCTTTTGTGCAGTGATGACCCCTGATGAACTGTAGTTGGTAAACCATTGCACCTTGGTCAGCGCCCAAACGACGAAAAACTGCGTCGCCAGCGTCGATGCGGCCAGATAAAATCCGCGCACACGCAAGGAGGGCAAGCCAAACACAATACCCAGCGCAGCGGCGCACAAGCCGCCCAGAGCAAACGCCAGCAGCAAAGGAATGTCCGGCACGCGCAACGTGAAATTGTACGAGGCAAATGCGCCCACGGCCATAAATGCTGCGGAGCCTAGCGAGAGTTGGCCAGCATAGCCAGTCAATATGTTCAGGCCCAGTGCTGCCAGCGAAAAAATCAGAAACGGAATCAGGATTGCTGAAAAAAGATACGGGGTCGCTACCAGAGGTACGACGAAAAAAGCCAGTGCAAGCAGGAGCAGCATGCCGATGCGATCCTGACGAATCGGAAAAATCTGCCCATCAGCCTCGTAAGTCGTTTTGAATTGTCCTGCTTCACGGTACAGCATAAAAACTCCCTGAATCCTTGTAGCGTCGATTGCAATATGCGATAGCCTCGTCAGGCCGACAGCGACTTCAATGCTTGGTGGCGCTCCTCATTCAGCGCTTCAAATCCTTCTGATAATTTTTTCACCGAACAAACCTTCAGGCCGAACCAGCAGGAAGCCCAGTGCAAGCACATAAGGGAACCAGCCCTCGATACCGCCACCGACAAAAGGTCCGATGTAGACTTCAGCGAGTTTTTCAGACGAGCCGATGATGAGTCCGCCAATGATGGCACCGGGCACGGAGGTAAATCCACCGAGAATCAATACAGGGAGCGCTTTGAGCGCTACGAAGCTCAGCGAAAACTGCACACCATTGCGCGATCCCCACAGCAAGCCCGCGACCAGCGCCACAAATCCCGCCACCCCCCAGACAATGCCCCAGATCTGCTGCAAGGGAATCCCGACGGCAAGTGCAGCCTGGTGATCGTCTGCCACCGCGCGAAGCGCGCGGCCGACCTTGGTGCGAGAGAAAAACAGCGCCAGTCCTGTCACCAGCAGCGCACAGATGGCAGCCGCCGTTACATCGAAGCGCGAGATCACGATATTGAACATATTCATCATGCTCTCCATCGGCACGTCCTCGATACCGAGATCCAGGCGTTTCACATCCGAGCCCCAAACCAGCTGCGCCATGCCTTCGATAAAAAATGTCAGGCCTATCGTCGCCATGAACAGCGAGATCTCTGGCTGGTTAACCAGAGGCCTGAGAACGAAGCGTTCAATTGCCAGCCCCAGCAAGGCCATCACACCGATGGTGACAAGAATCGCAGCCCACAAAGGCAGACCCAATTCGGTGAGCGACACGCAGGTCAGTGCGGCAAAAAAAACCATGGAGCCCTGCGCGAAATTGAAAACGCCCGACGCCTTGTAAATCAGCACAAAGCCCAGCGCTACCAGCGCATACATGATCCCGGAGAGCAAACCACCGATCAGGACTTCAAAGAAAAAATTCAGATTCATGGGGGCAGGATCCTAAATACACGGTGTCCCGGACTGCGCCGGGATGACAGTTTTGGTGCTGATGCGTTTCGAAAGATCAATCGGGTGCAAGCCAATGCCAGTGCGTCGCACCAGATGCTGCGCGCCTGACCCGTTGATCTGGCTTGCAAGCCAGACCGGTGCCTGCAGGAGGAGCAGCACGCTTGTCTCACTTGTCAGCCAGCGGTTCAATGCGCAACTCCCAGGTAAGCATTGATCACGTCCTGATTGTTGCGAACTTCATCCGGTGTCCCGTCGCCAATCTTTTTGCCGTAATCCAGTACCACGACCCGGTCCGAGATATCCATGACTACACCCATGTCGTGCTCGATCAGTACGATGGTGGTACCCAATTGTTCATTCACGTCGAGGATGAAGCGGCACATATCCTGCTTTTCTTCCACGTTCATGCCGGCCATGGGTTCATCCAGCAAAAGAATTTTAGGCTCGGCCGCCAGTGCCCGACCCAGCTCGACGCGCTTCTGCAGACCGTAGGGCAGGCGACCAACGGGTGTCTTGCGGATATGCTGAATCTCGAGGAAGTCGATCACTTCCTCGACCTTTTTGCGATGTTCGATTTCTTCACGACGAGCCGGACCGATGTAGAGCGCCTGCAGCAGAAAATTCGACTGCATTTTGAGGTTACGGCCAGTCATGATGTTATCCAGAACGGTCATACCTTTGAACAGCGCAATGTTCTGGAAGGTACGTGCGATGCCACTCTTGGCTGCTGCATGCGTGTCCATGTCATGACGATGCTCGCCGCGGTAGATGATTTCACCCTGCTGTGGCCGATATACGCCATTGATCACGTTGAGCATGGAGCTTTTACCAGCACCATTGGGCCCGATGATGGCGCGAACTTCGTGTTCGCGGACATCGAATGAAATATCGGTCAGTGCGCGCACTCCGCCAAACGAGAGCGATATACCGCGCAGGTCTAGAATGACCTCGCCTATCCGGCGACTATTCGTGGAATTCTCGCTCATCATGCCGCCTTGCGCGTCGGCGCAAAAGTTTTGACATCGCGAATTTCCAGATCGGCGCTGATCATACCCTGACGGCCATCCTCGAATTTCACTTGCGTCTCGATATATTGACGTGCGTTGCCGGCGTACAGTGCATCAATCAGCACGGCATATTTTTCTGCGATGAAGCGGCGGCGTACCTTGCGCGTGCGGGTTAGCTCGTCATCATCAGGATCGAGCTCTTTATGCAGTATCAGGAAGCGATGAATCTGAGATCCTGCCAGTAATACGTCATCGGCAAGATCGGCATTGACTTTTTCGACGCATTCCGCGATCAGTTCATACACCGCGGGTTGTGCAGCCAGGTCGGTGTAACCGGTGTAGGGTAGATTGCGGCGTTCAGCCCAGTTGCCGACAGCTTCCATGTCAATGTTGATGAAGGCGTTGCATGCATTGCGGCCATCGCCGAATGCCACGGCTTCTTTGATGAAAGGGAAGAATTTCAGTTTGTTTTCGATGTACTTCGGTGCGAACAATGTGCCGTCAGCCATCTTGCCCACATCCTTGGCGCGGTCGATGATCTTCAGGTGACCATCGTTATCGAAAAAGCCTGCATCGCCCGTATGAAAATACCCGTCTTTATCGATTGCTTCGGCGGTATCTTCCGGCTTCTTGTAATACGCAATCATCAAACCGGGCGAGCGCACAAGTACTTCGCCGCTATCGGCAATCTTGACCTCCACACCCTGCATAGGACGCCCAACAGTATCAAGTTTGACATCGCCGGATCGCTGCATGCACACGGTAACGCAGGTTTCAGTCATGCCATAGAGCTGTTTGAGATTGATGCCTATGGAGCGATAAAAATCGAACAGGTCGGGGCCAATGGCCTCGCCCCCTGTATATGCAACGCGTACGCGTGACATGCCCAGTACATTTTTCAGTGGGCCGTACACCAGCAATTCACCGAGCGCATACAGCAATCTGTCGCTGAACGAGACACCGGATTTGCCATCGAGAAGTTTAAGTCCTACACGACGCGCAATCCGCATAAAGTAGTGGAAGATGCTGCGCTTGATGGCGCTGGCATCCTCGATGCGAATCATCACCTGCGTGAGAATGTTTTCGTAAATGCGTGGCGGTCCGAAATAATACGTTGGGCCAATTTCACGTAAATCGCTGGTGACCGTTGCGGGTGACTCCGGACAGTTCAGGCAAAAGCCAGTGAGATGCGACATCGCAAAGGAATACAGAAAATCGCCGACCCAGGCCAACGGCAGGTAGCACAACACCTCGTCTTCGGGCGTGAGTCCGTCAAATGCGATCAGTGTCTTGCTGGTGGCAATCATCGCCGCATGGGAGTGGCAGACCCCCTTGGGTTTGCCCGTGGTACCGGATGTATAAAGAATGACGGCGATGTCATCAGACCGTCCGGCATGAACCTCGTCCATGAAAAATGAAGGGTGATGCTCGGCGTGGGTGCGTCCCAGTGCCTGCACTTGCTCAAACGCGTGCAGACCTGATTGACCATAGTTGCGCAAGCCGCGTCCGTCGTCATAAATGATGTGCGAGAGGCCCGGCACTGTTTCCCGGATTTCAAGCAGTTTGTCGACCTGCTCCTGATCTTCGACGATGGCGAAATCGATGCTGGCGTTTTCCAGCACATAGGCCATATCGGCGGCAGGTGCGTCCTGATACAAGGGAACGGCAACGCCCCCCAGACATTGGGCCGCCGACATGCCCCAATACAAGCGAGGGCGGTTGTCACCGATCACGGCGAGATTCATCCCGCGTTTGAAACCCAAGGCTGCCAGGCCGCAAGCGAGTTGGCGTATATGCTCTGCGACTTCTGACCAGCGGGTGCTTTGCCAGATACCCAGATCTTTTTCCCGGAACGCCGGCTTGTCGGCGCGTACTCGCGCGTGCTCAAGCAATAAACGCGGAAAAGTATCCGCTACGGAAGTGTGCCTCTCCATGCGCTGTTCTTCATTCGTGGTGGGGGTGGACGGCGCTGATGGTCTGCTGCGCCGATGCTATGCGCAATCATAACCAGCTTGTGGCTTGCCGGCAGTCATTTAGATGAATATCCCACAAGTTTTAATGTTGCGACGCAGCATCATGTGTGTTAACCGCCCCCAAGTTCTGGAACCGCACAGGCTATCCAGAGTCCATCCTCAAGAAAATGCGGATGGCACAAAACCACCCCTGTTTTTGGCTGAGAAAGTGGCCCTGTAAGCTTGATTTTTCAGCCGTCCAATCGCGTCCCCGTGCTCGCTCGCCGTAAAGCAGGGACTCATGGAACGTCCCCCAGTTCTGAGTGTCTGTTGAAGAACTGTCGCGTCCGGTCCTGGTTCAATACGAGAAGCATGTTTGCAAGTGAGGTGGGTCTCGCATCGCCAGGCTGAAATCGGGTCATACAGCAGATGTTCGGGCGGACTCGCAGCTTGAAGAGCCGAAGATTTCCATTTTCGTCGGGTGTTATTTAATGTCAATTCGACCGGTCCAGCGCTGTCTGCGTTTCATGCTGCCGTTGGCGCTTGTTATAGGATTATTTGCGCTGCTTTTGCTGCCGGTAGTCGATGATTTGATACAGCACCGGTTTTTGCGTGATCTCGAAACGCGCGCACAAATGGTGGGCGCATCGATTCGCGAGCCCCTAATTGATGATGCGATGCTGCAAGACGCAGACGCGATACAGCAATTACTGAAGCACGCGGCCCTCGTGGGTCAGTTGCGGGCAATGGGTTTCTGCGATCTCGCAGGTCATTCGCGAGATCGCAGCAGCGCCTTGCAGCACCAAACATATTGTCAAGGCACTTCACTCCCGGCAATGCGCATCAGTGAGTTTTCGTTGGAACAAAAAGGTATTTCAATGGGCAAGCGTTTACTTGTCCAAGATACACAGTTTATTCAACGTCGAGGTGATGCGTTCTATTACTATCTCATGCTTATTTTTTTTCTGATGTTTCTCGTGATTTCTGCACTCGTACTGTGGGTTTCTCGCAGGCGCTGGCTCGTTTGGGTAACTGCGCTAAAAAATCGGTTACGAATCGAGATGGTTGCGCCACCAGCCACCGGGACGCTGCATGAGTTTCGCCCACTAGTTGGTGATCTTCGTGTAATGCTTCATCAGATACACACCGAGCGACGCGCGCAACAACATTCGCCTCAGATCTGGACGCCGCAAAAATTACGCTCACTGCTGCATGATGAACTGGCGGGTGACGAGGTATTGGTAGTCTCCAACCGTGAGCCGTATATTCACGAGCAGGGTGAGCCGGACATCGTCGTCCGCCGTCCAGCGAGTGGTCTTGTTACCGCGGTGGAGCCCGTGATGCGAGCATGCTCGGGCACCTGGATTGCCCATGGCAGTGGCAGCGCCGACCGCGTCACCGTCGATGCTCGCGACAGAGTACAGGTACCACCCGGCGTCCCATCCTATACCTTGCGAAGAGTGTGGCTGAGCAGCGAGGAGGAAGACGGTTACTACTACGGCTTTTCCAACGAAGGCCTGTGGCCGCTCTGTCACATTGCGCACGTGCGGCCCGTGTTCCGTACCTCGGACTGGGAGCAATATGTCATCGTCAATCAGCGTTTCGCAGATGCCGTAATCGCCGAGGCACGCACCGATGATCCGGTCGTGCTGGTGCAGGATTATCACTTTGCGCTGTTACCCCGGATGGTCAGGGAAAAACTGCCGAAAGCCACGATCATCATGTTCTGGCATATTCCGTGGCCGAACCCCGAATCCTTTGGCATCTGTCCCTGGCGGGAGGAGTTACTTGAAGGCTTGCTCGGCAACACCCTGCTGGGCTTTCATACGCCCTTCCACTGCAAGAATTTTCTTGAAACCGTTGACCGCTACCTTGAAACTCGTATCGAGCATGAGGCATCAACGATTTCTTATGGCGGTGAGTTAACGCAAGTTGAGCCCTATCCCATCTCCATTGCCTGGCCTGAACCCAAAATCGTGCTGGATGTTGTTCAGTGCCGTCACGAATTACGGGACAGTCTGAGCCTGCCCGGAGGTCATCGTATCGCTTTGGGTGTGGACAGGCTGGATTACACCAAAGGGATCGTCGAGCGTTTCCAGGCAGTCGACAGGTTACTGGCGCTGCGTCCGGAAATGGTGGGACGTTTTTCTCTTTTGCAGATCGCAGCACCGAGCCGCTCCTCGCTGGACGAATATCAGAATCTCGAAGCACGCGTCCGCACGATGGCGCATGAAATCAATCAGCGCTATCTGAATTCATCCGCAACCCCAATCGTTTTGAGGATCGCGCACTATGACGCCGATCAGCTGGCGAAGTGTTATCGGGCAGCCGACATCTGTCTGGTGACCAGTCTTCATGACGGAATGAATCTGGTTGCCAAAGAATTCATCGCTGCACGCGATGATGAGCTGGGCGTATTGATTTTGTCCCAGTTCACCGGCGCAGCCAGGGAATTGCATGAAGCACTCATCATCAACCCTTATCACATAGAGCAGGGTGCTCAGGCAATCTATCGAGCGCTAGCGATGCCGGCAGCAGAGCAGCGCGAGCGCATGCGCAGTATGCGTACGCGGGTGCGGGAGTTCAATGTCTATCGATGGGCAGGTTTGATGCTGCTGGATGCCGCAAGGCTGCGCCGTCGCCAGCGAGTAAGCGAAAAAATTCATACCCACAGCCAGCATCCCTTGCGCCGCGCCGTATGAAGCCATTGTTATCTGAAGCTGGCCAATCCGCACTACGCAATTTTCTAGTCAAACCTGCTTTGTGCCTGTTTGATTTTGATGGGACACTCGCACCACTGATCAGCAACCCAGCGTTGGTCAATCTGCCTCCTGACATACAACAGCAACTGCAGGTACTTCAGCGACGTGCACCCATCGGTATTATCACCGGAAGGTCGTTGGCTGACATGCGAAAGCGACTCGAGTTCGAACCGGACTACCTGATCGGCAATCATGGTCTCGAGGGACTACCGGGCTGGGACAGGCGAGCGCCTGCGAATTCTGAGCTCTGCCGTCAGTGGCTATCATTGCTCCAACCTATGCTGTCGCCTTTTGTTAACGCGGTCTGGATAGAAGACAAGACCTACTCACTCACGGTGCACTACCGCAACGCACGAGATCAGAGTTCAATTCAGCAGAGTCTCTCGGCATGTTTTGCGACATTATTACCTGCTCCTCGCACGCTTGCCGGAAAATTCAATATCAGTCTTTTGCCCGCAGATGCTGGCGACAAAGGAGCCGCAGTCAGGCAATTACTTCAGACCTCTCCCACCTACCGAGCGATATACGTCGGTGATGACCGTACCGATGAAGATGTCTTCGTAATGCGTCATCCGGATATATTTTCAGTGCGGGTGGGCACCGAACTTCCGACAGCTGCCGACTATTCGATCAAAGACCAGGATGACATCAAGCGCCTGCTGGACTTGCTGCTGGAGATATTGCCGCCACTGGCATCATCAAGCAACAAGGCGAACAAAAACCGCGTGCAAAGCCCATGAGTCAGCTGGAACTTGGTCTAATAGGAAACTCCCGCACCAGTGCACTGGTTGACAGGAATGCGCGCATTGTCTGGTGGTGTTATCCGAATTTCGACAGCAACCCGCTCTGCTGCAGCCTGCTTCGCTCCGAAGAAAACAATGCCAGCCCGGAAGCCCTTGGTTTTATTGATCTTCAGTTTGAGAACGGACGCACAATGCGTCAGACCTACCTGCGCAATTCAGCCATTCTGCAGACACGCATGCAAGATGGACAGGGTAACGTCATCGATATCACGGATTTTTCGCCTCGTTTTTACTTACACGGGCGCATGTTTGCGCCTGCGATGGTGGTGAGAATGATCCGACGCGTCGTAGGTCGCCCTCGCATCGCGCTAAGGTTACGACCGGCACTCAATTACGGCCAGTCTCTTGCGCAGGTGCGATCAGGTGCGCATCATGTGACCTATTTCGGCGGCGCCCAGGCAATGCGAGTCACCACGGATGCTTCCGTGACAGCGCTGACAGAAGAACGAAAATTTTTCCTTCATGACAGTGTCACGCTGCTCATGGGTCCTGATGAAACCGTTGATGGCGCTCCCCGCGATCTCGGGCGAACATTTTTTGAATCGACCCTCTCCTATTGGTACCGATGGGTGCGTAACCTGGCAATTCCCTTCGAGTGGCAAGACGTTGTCATTCGTGCGGCGATCACCCTCAAGCTGAACGCCTTCGACGATACCGGCGCCATCATTGCAGCGGTAACGACATCCATTCCGGAATCACCGCACAGCGGCCGAAACTGGGACTACCGCTATTGCTGGCTGCGTGATGCGTATTTCGTCGTCAATGCACTCAACCAGCTCGGTGTAACGGCAACGATGCAGCACTATCTGGAATACATCCTCAACATCATTGCTGACTCGCGCGACACGCCTTTACAGCCAGTGTATGGCATACGCCGCGAGATTTCGCTCGACGAATGGATTGCGCCATCACTGGACGGCTATGGTGGCATGGGTCCCGTACGCGTCGGTAATCTCGCTTGGGGACAAGTACAAAACGATGTATTTGGCGCCGCAGTTCTGGCCAGCACGCACGCATTTTTTGATGCGCGTCTGGAGCGACCCGCGGGCCGTCAGATGTTTACGGATCTCGAGCGCCTTGGTGAGCAGGCCATTCGCTGTCATTTACAGCCGGACGCTGGCATCTGGGAGCTGCGTGGTGTACGCCGCATCCATACCTTTTCTGTCTTGATGTGCTGGGCAGCCTGCGATCGTTTGCGTGCGATCGCATTACGGCTCAATTTGCCGACCCGCGCACAACGCTGGGCACGAGAAGCGGCTGCCATTGGCAAAACACTCGCCGAGAACGCCTGGAACCCCAGACTAGGCAGTTTTGTATCGACATTCGGCGGCGACCACCTCGATGCCAGCCTGTTGTTGATGAATGAGTTTCAGTTTTTATCTCCGGATGATCCTCGCTTCATCGGCACTGTACGCGCCGTTGAGCGTCACTTGCAAAGAGGTGATTTTTTACTGCGATATGACGAAGAAGATGATTTCGGTCGTCCTGATACGGCTTTTCTGGTTTGTACACTTTGGTGGATTCTCGCGCTGGCACGTACCGGTGAAAAGGTGCGTGCACGAAAGCTGTTTGAAAAAGTGCTTGCATGCCGCAATCATCTCGGGCTGCTCTCTGAGGATGTGTCACTTGATGGCGGTGAGTTGTGGGGTAACTTTCCGCAAACTTACAGTATGGTCGGTTTGATCCAGTGCGCATCACGGCTTTCTCAGTCGTGGGAAGAGGCTTATTGATTCTGCTCAATCAAAAACCAACAAAGTCGTAGTATGCATTCGCTGCATAGTTCAGCGCCTTTGGTACAACAAAACGATATTCGTGTCATCCATCCGTCTCTACAATTATTCGCGTCCGCTTGGATGACTGGCGTCAATACCAGCGTGCAGTAAAGGTATTGCAAAAAACACGCTGTGCGGACGGTTTTGGTCGGGGTCTCGCGTATGAGGCACGACGTGGCTGAGTGTCACTATGAGTTCAAGCTCATCCTTGAGGCGGCACACATGAACAAATACCCCAAAGCAGTTTTTCTGTACGTAAGTTTTTTGGGTATAGAACCGTCATTTTTTTGCAACTCGTCAAACCTGAGTGAGGAAGTAGTTTCGTAAAATCCGCCCTGTCCTCCAAGGACCGGCAGGGCCACGCGTCGGCTGATCTTCAATGTAGAGAACAGGAAATCAATATGCGGAAAAAATTAGTGGCTGTATTTATGGGTGCAGTGCTGGTCGCGCCGATCGTTGCACAAGCTGAAGGTAGTTACGTAAAGTTAGGCGTTGGTCAGTCAGAGTATAAAAATAGCAGGGCTAGTGAAAATGAAACGGCGGCATCGCTGGCTTATGGATTTTCAATCGATAAGAATTTTGCCGTTGAACTTGGTTACATCAATTTTGGAAAATATAAAGAAAGCAGTACAGTCTTCACCAATTCACTTCAACGTCAAGCACTTTATATTGCAGGCGTTGGTTCTTTTCCACTCACGGATGCCTTCTCGATATTTGCCAAGCTGGGTATTGCTGCCAACAGGTACGAGTATAAATTTTCCGAGGCTGGTTTCAGCGAAACAGAGAAGGTGACCAAAACAAAATCGATGGCTGGTCTTGGCCTAGCCTACAACTTCACCAAAGAAGTCGCTGGTACGCTTGAGTATCAGTATTTTGGAAAAATGGGTGAAGGTGGAGTTAAAGCTAGTGCCATTACTGCTGGAATAAAATACAATTTTTGATGTCTTCAATGTACAAAAAGGCTGCAGATGACGCAGCCTTTTTCGTTGCAATAAATTTTTAATACATTCAAGGCTTCAGCACTACCTTCACACATGCATCCTGCTTGTCTCGAAACATACGGTAAGCTTGCGGCGCATCGGTCAGTGACAGGTGGTGGGTGATCAGCCGCTCGGGGTCAAAATCAGCCTGCCGTATTCTTTCTAGCAATGGTTGCAGATATCGCTGCACATGAGTTCGTCCTGTTTTTATGGTGAGCGCGCGATTCACCGCGGAACCGAAAGGGATGTGATCGACGAATCCACTATAGACACCCGCCACCGAGATCGTCCCACCGTTGCGACAGGTACGCATAATTTCCCGTAACACCGAAGGTCGATCGTTTTCTGTACCTACCCATTGTGTGGCTCGTTCAACGGTGGCGGACAAACCTGCGCCGTGGGCCGCCATTCCGACCGCATCAATGCAGGCATCCGGACCGCGCCCGCCCGTCATTTCCTTCAATGCCTCGGCAATATCTACGTATTCATAGTTCAGCGTTTCAGCACGTGACCAGTCGCTTGCCATGTGCAGTCGCTCGGTAACGCGATCGATGGCAATCACGCGTTCTGCCCCCAGCAAATAAGCACTCTGTATCGCAAACTGTCCAACCGGACCACAGCCCCAGACAGCGACAACATCGCCCGACCGTATGTTGCAGTTTTCTGCAGCCATATACCCAGTAGGCAGTATGTCGGACAAAAAAAGAACTTCGT
>Ga0315907_10001472_pt1 | contig 31807 bp, 32 predicted proteins | sample LakEriMetagenome_3_FD_203525 | JGI IMG/M metagenome (GOLD analysis project Ga0315907, IMG submission 203525) | Freshwater fungal communities from buoy surface, Lake Erie, Ohio, United States - Buoy 12 MA123 | ecosystem: Environmental > Aquatic > Freshwater > Lake > Lake biofilm | place: USA...
CACGAATTTTGGCGTGAATGGCATTGACACGCTGAATATGTTGGTTGGCAAGTTCGACCCCTCCATAGGTTGTCGCTGCAACAAACATGGCCGTGCGGCCCAATCTAGCCTTGAGCTGATGCCTGAAGTTGGAATGATCCCAAACAGCCGCCAAGGCTCTTGGATGAAGGGCCTGAATCATCAAAGAAGACAAGCCTCCCACCATCATGGCGGAGAAATGGGCGTGGACCTTCCAGACCACCGACTGAGGGCCAAAGAGTCCAGGATCGCCAAAGGGCAACTTGAATTCCTCTAATGAAGAAGAAGCACCCGTCATGTTTTGAAGCCCTTTTCCAATGGCGTCAAACAACAAAGGCTTGAAGGTTTGTTGGAAATTTGAAAAAAACATTCACCAATACATTCTATTTTGATGCTCGCCATCTTGCACCAAGATGGAAAACCTTGCTCGAATAAGTCAGCAGGTGCTGCACCGTTTGACGCACGTCGGGAAAAACTGATTTGAGCATCTGTGATACGATAAATTTAAGTTCTTACTTAAGGTGAATTCCAATGTCTTTTTACCGTGTTGTTGCCTTTGCATTTCTCATTCTTGCTCACGTGGGTCTGCATGCGCAGACTTGGCCATCACGGCCAGTCAAACTCATTGTGCCGTTTCCACCTGGCGGCACCGGTGACCTACTGGGACGCCTTGCAGCCAAAGAAATGGAAGCTACATTGGGTCAGCCCGTTGTGGTCGAGAATCGTGCAGGCGCTGGTGGTTTGATTGGCAGTGATGCTGTGGCCAAGTCACCAGCAGACGGTCACACACTGGTCTTGTCCAACGTGGCATCGCATGCCATTGGCCCAGCTGTGTATCCCAAAATGCCCTACGACGCCGTCAAAGACTTCACTCACATCGGATTGATTGCAGGTGTGCCCAGTGGCGTGGCCGTGGCAGCCAGCAGTCCCTACACCTCCATGGAAGTTCTTCTGGCCAAGGCGCGTACTGCACCTGGTGCCGTTCGCTTTGGCTCCAATGGCAACGGCACATCGTCCCACGTCAAGCTCGCTATCCTCAACAGGGCCGCCAAAGTTGACATCACACACATTCCATACAAAGGCTCTGCCCCCGCTACAGTCGATTTGCTGGGTGGACAAATTGACGGCCTGATTGCCGCTGTGCCAGATGTAGGTCGCAACCCCCTGCTCCGACTGGTTGCCATCACTTCTGACAAACGCGCTGCGCGCTGGCCAGATGTACCCACCGTTGCCGAATTAGGCCTTGCGCCCATGGTCGCCAGCAACTGGTTTGGCATCTCTGGCCCCGCAGGTATCCCTGCCCCCATTGCAGACCGATTGAATGCGGCACTCACAGCAGCGCTCAACACCCCTGATCTGGCCAACCGCCTGCGCGATTTAGGTGCCGAACCCAACCGCATGACGCGTGCCGACTACACAGCCTTGGTCACTTCTGACTTTGCGCGCTGGGCCGCAGTGGCCAAGTCTGCCGACATTCGCGTTGACTGATTGAAAGAATTCACATGAAAACTCTAAAAGCTCTGGTCAGTGGGCTGATGGCTGTCATGGCACTGTCGGGAATCAGCGCTACTGCGCAAGAATTCCCAAACAAGCCCATTCGCATCGTTGTGCCTTATAGCCCTGGCGGCGGCACAGATGCTGTTGCAAGAATGATGGCGCAGCGTCTGTCCATCACGCTGGGGCAATCAGTGGTCGTGGAAAACAAGCCTGGCGCCTCCGCCAACATCGGCTCGGAATTCGTCGCGCGCGCACCTGCAGACGGCTACACCATTTTGGTCACTGCGCCCAACTTCACCACCAGCGAAGCGCTTTACGACAAACTCAGCTGGCGCTTTGATGATTTCATTCCCGTGATTCATCTGGTGCGCTACGCCAACGTTTTGGTGTCTGCCCCCGACTCCAAAATGGCCACAGTGCCCGAAATGATTGCGCGCGCCAAGGCAGCGCCAGGCATGATGACCTACGGCTCAGCAGGCACGGGGTCGAACTCCCATTTGGCCATGGAGCTGCTCAAGCAACGCGTTGGCATCAACCCCGAACACGTGCCTTACAAAGGCTCTGGCCCGCTTAAAACAGATTTGTTAGGCAACCACTTGTTGCTGGGTGTAGACGGTCTGGGTGGAATGATCGAATTGATCAAGAACGGACAAGTTAAAGCATTGGCTGTGCTTGCACCCAGGCGCACGCCTTTGTGGCCTGACGTGCCTAGCCTAGGCGACTTTGGCATCAACGATGTCGATGGCAATGGCTGGTACGGCGCATTGTTGCCAGCCGGCACGCCTCCAGCTGTGGTGGCCAAGTTGCACTCGGCGTTTGCTGCGGCGTTGGCCATGCCAGAAATGCGTGAGCGCCTCATGGCCATGGGTGTTGAACCTGTGGGTGGCTCGAGTGATTCGTTTAGGAACTACTTGCTGGGTGAGCGTCGCAAATGGGCAGACGTGATCAACACAGCCAAAATCAAAGTCAATTGAAGCCAGACGCAGCCCAACTCAAGTTGGCTGCGTTTTGATTCAATAAGGGCCTGGAATCTTCAGCTCTTGCGCAGCCTTTTCCCAGCAGGCCACAGCCTCCACCATGGTAGGTCCCCCCCGGTGCAGCAGCACATATGAAAGCGCCTCGGCCATCTGGGCGCGAGTAGCGCCTTTTTCAAATGCGCGCTGAAGATGAATGCGCATGCCATTTGCATTTCGAAGTCCTGCATGACAAACAGCTGCAGCAATTTCAGCCGTGGCTGGCAGTGTGCGGCCCCGTGCGGCATCGAACACGCGTGAGTAGCGCTTCATTGCCATTTTTTCGGGTACCCACTTTTCAAACGCTGAATAGCCAAAGAAAAACGCGTTGAACGATTCGCAGGCTGCAGCAATTGCCAAAGCGTCGCTGATGGCGCTGTTGCTCATGCCAGCTGAAGCAGCTCGCTCAAAGTGAAAGAAAGCCAGCTTTTCTCGCGTGGTGGCAATCAGCGCGATCCAAACCGTTTCTTTCTCAACCGCCGAAAGAATGCGCTCATCAAGCGTTAGTCGTGTGTAGAGTGCGTCATAGGTTGCAAGAAGCTTGGGGTCTGATGCCCCAAGCATTCGGTGATAAGGAAGCAAGTATCCGCGTTTGGCGAACATGGCTTCAAGCAATTTTTCGCCTTCATCTTTTGATTTCTCTTTGGCCACCGTTTGTCTCCAGACTTTGATTGATTGAGTTAAAGCTAGTTTAGTTGAGTGAATGTTTTCGATTTGCATCATCAGACTCGAAAGAATCTTCAAAACGACTGCGCCAATGCGCGCCTGCAATCCAACTTTTAAGCGAGTCAGAAGACAACTCGTTGCCTTCCACTGCACTCACACATCGCCAAGCAAGCGCCAGTGTGCATGAGAATACAGGTGCGCCGTTTAAGCTGGGCATATGCAAAATGGATTTCAAACTCGGCATGCCCGTACCCAACAACACGATGGCATCCAAAGAGCTGTCACGCAGTTTGTCGATGGCATCCATGACTGAATTTGAGCCGACGGCATAAATTGGGTTGGACTGAGCAGATCGTGCCCGATCGGCTTCACTCAGCACCACTTTGGCAACGGCTTCAACTTGAAATCCACGCGACTGCCAATAGGCAACGCTGTGCTGAAGCAAGCTATCGGGATAAGGTGACACCAGGCCAATTCGCTGGGCATTGAGCGCATGAAGCGCATCCACCACAGAGAGTGCCGAGCTGGTGACATGGGTCCCAGTTTGCTGACGCAACTCATCGAATAAAACATCTTCCCGATCGCAACCCACCAAATAGGAAGAGCCGGTACAGGCCACCCCCAAGGATCGCAAGGGGGCTTCAGCAAATTGCGCAGCAGATTGCGTTAGTTGATCAAAATACGCCAACAGTCGGTCCTCTAAAGTTGCTTGCTTGCTAACCAGCCGGGCCGTGAGAAGGCTCATACCTTTGGGCAACAAGATGCCAAATTCTGGTTCGACCGTCGAGTTGGATTGAGGTGTCAAGACACCTACAAAGCCACGTGGAGCGTATTCAAAAGACATGCAATCAGTATAAAGCTTGACAAGGAGCCCGCAAGGTTTAGCGCTGCTTAAACTTCATGTCACAGGTCAGGTCAACATGGGAGACAAGCTCAATGCAAGTGCCTTGAGAGCTGGCGCCACTTCATTGAGCAACTTGGCTTTGCTCACCGAACTCTTGGCGCCACCACTGGTCAATGCCATCACTTTTTTCCCATCAGGCGATACCACGGGAACACCCACGGCATTGATATCAGGGTGCGAGCGTCCAAGGTTAAAGACCAGGCCCCATTGCGAAAATTCTTTGGCAGCGATGGCCAAATCAAGGCGAATTTTGTCGAAGCCATCGGGGTCTCGTTTTTTCAGTTGCTTCAAAGCGGCTTCACGGGTAGAGGCATCAACTGCGCAAAGGTAAGTCCAACCTAAAGATGAATTCCCAAGGTCCAAGTTGGTGCCCACGTGCAAATTCAAAGTGAGAATGCTGGGCACCTCAACGCGCTGCAGAATGAGCATGTCCGTGCCATTGCGCTCTGCCAGGGTGACTGAAATTTGGTGCTGTACCGCGACTTGGCGCATGAGCGGCAGTGCAAAAGCACTTAAGCCAGTTCGAGTGATTGCCGCATGCCCCAGAAGCAACACGCCTGAACCCACGCGCAACTTGTTGGGTGTTGCATCCGGCACCAAATAACCGAGTTTCAAGAGGGTGTGGCAAAGACGCCAAACGGTGGGTTGCGGCAAGCCTGTCAACCTGGCAATTTCTCGACTCCCCAAGACCTCACGTTCCGGTGTGAAACAGCAAAGGATGTCGAGCCCTCTGGCAAGCGCAGTGACAAAGAGAGGGTCTTTGACCTCTGACTCATCAGGCCCACTTTGAGCAGCCATCGATTCTTTTTTGGCCTTGACACTGGCAGAATTGACTTTCATAATGATTTCACAATTCAATTTGTTGATTCGCCTGATGAATCATACAAGGTGAATCGAGTCTTGGATACGCACACACTTAATTTTGAAAGAAAGAGCTCACCATGAATTTTTCTCTGACACCAAAACGAACACTGCTGCGTCATCTCGTTCTGGGATTCCTTGCCTTGGGCGTCGGCCTTTCCCATGCTGCAGACCCTTATCCAACAAAGAGCGTCACCATCATCAACCCATGGGCTGCGGGTGGTCCTTCTGATGCCATCATCCGGCCCATTGCTCAGCAACTCGCCCAAAGGCTAGGCCAAGCAGTTGTCGTAGAAAACAGAGCGGGAGCAACCGGCACCATTGGCGCTGCGGCTGTGGCTAGGGCCACGCCTGACGGGCATACGCTGTTCTTTGCTCATGTGAACCCGATTGCCATCAGTCCTTCATTGCCCCAAAAATTACCCTACGACCCTGTCAAAGACTTTGCGCCTATCACTTTGATTTCTTCGGGTCCTGCCGTGCTGGTGGTGAGAAGTGATTTCCCTGCCAAAAATCTGGCCGAATTCATCGCTTATGCACGCGCCAACCCCGGCAAAATCAGCTACGGCTCGGTGGGCATTGGCAGCAATACACACTTGGCAGGCTCACTGCTTGGCCACATGGCCAAAGTAGACATGCTGCATGTGCCCTACAAAGGTTCAGCCACCATTCAGACCGACATTTTGGGCGGATCACTCACCACTGGCTTCGTTACGCTCAGTGGCGCTCAAGGTTTGATCCAAGATGGCCGCATGCGTGCCCTGGCTGTGAGCACGGCCAAGCGTTCAAGCGTGTTACCCGATGTGCCAGCGGTGGCAGAAATGCTGCCCGGCTTTGAAATCAGTGGCTGGTATGGATTGATGGCTCCAGCCAACACGCCACCTGAAGTCATTCGCCGCCTCAACACAGAGGTCACCGCCATTTTGCGCACACCCGATATTGCAAATCGCTTGCGCGATGGCGGCATGGAATCCTCACCCACTACGCCTGAAGCATTTGGTGACTACATCAAAGCAGAATTGAGTCGTTGGGTGAATGCCATCAAAGTGGCCAACATCAAAGAGTGATTCCCGCCTAACGGGTCTCTAACCGGACCCCCATTGACTGACGCCCATGAAGCCTTACGAAATTCAAGCCATTGATGCAGTGGTCAACCTGTGGACGCCAGAGATGCTGGCCATTCGGCCCAATCGAGACGCTTTTTACGGCGGCAAGATGAAGGTCACCCAGCAAGACCTCAAAGGGGTTAGCCACGAGGAGATGCTTCGTCGCATGGATGCAGCAGGCATTGAGAAGTCTTTCTTGATCGCCGCCAAAGTGGGCCCCATCATGCACAAGGCCAGCTACCACACTCCCTATGAGATGGTGGCCGAAGCCATCAACCGATATCCAGATCGGTTTTATGGCCTAGCGGGCCTAGATGCCACCGAGGGAATGGACGGTGTGCGTCAACTCGAAAAAGCCGTGAAGGAATACGGCTTCATTGGCGCTCATTTTTATCCCCATTGGTTCGAATTAGCACCTGACCATGCCAAGTGGTACCCCTTCTATGCAAAGTGCGTAGAGTTGAATGTGCCAGTTCAGTTGCAAGTGGGACAGTCGATGCTTTATGACCCTCAACACCGCCTTCGCAGTGTGGGCCGACCGATCGCACTCGATGCTGTTGCCTGCGACTTCCCCGAACTCAAGATCATTGGCATCCATGTGGGCATTCCATGGACTGATGAAATGATCGCGATGGCATGGAAACACCCCAATGTGTTCATTGGCACCGATGCTCACAGTCCCAAGTATTGGCCCGAAAGTTTTGTGAAGTACATCAATACCTACGGTCAAGACAAAGTCATTTTCGGAACCGATTTCCCAGTGCTTGAATTTCAGCGCACCCGCGAAGAAATAGAAAATTTGAACCTGCGCGCAGAACCCAAACGCAAACTGCTGCGAGACAATGTGTTGCGGATTTATGGTTTGAATCCTTCGTCTTAAGGCAGGCCCATGTCCATCCCCAATATTGCTGACATGCTTGCGTTGCATGGCCGCCAAAGACCTCAACACATCGCCATCATCCATGGCGAAAAGCAAATCAACTACCAAGACCTAGACCTGCAAGTGAGCCAACGTGCGAGCACGCTCCAGACATTGGGCGTTAAAGCGGGTGATGTCGTTGGCATTGCATTGGAAGACTCTATCGAGCATTTGCTCATGATGTATGCCGTAGCGCGAGCTGGTGCGGTTATCTTGCCACTAGACTGCCGCTGGAAGATTTTTGAAAAACAACGCGTCACTGAGCACTTCAAACCCAGCTTGGTCATGGTTGAAACTGAACAAGCTTTTGAAGGGGCGCACTGCGTTGAAGCCAACAGTGCATGGGGCAACACGGTGAAAGCCGCACAGATTCCCAATTCATTTCCAGACGGCAACCGCGGGCTCTTGATGTCCCTCTCGTCTGGCACCACAGGGCGCCCCAAGGGTCCCATGCTGACGCACCAGCAACTGGTTTATCGTTTTTACATGCACTGGGCCGAACTGGGCTTGGGAAGCCGCGAACGTTATATCAATGCCACCCCACTCTACTTTGGTGGCGGCCGTGCATTTTCGATGTCTTCGCTTTATGCTGGTTCAACCGTTGTATTGTGTCCGCCACCTTACACACCTGCAGAATTGGTGGCTGAAGTTGCACGAACCAATTCCAGTGTTTTGTTTTTGGTGCCAACTCTGTTGCGTCGTTTGCTCGATGAAGAAGCCGACACCTTGGCCCCGATGCAAGCACTCAAGACGTTGATCTCCTCAGGCTCTGCATTAACCCCTGATGATAGAAATCAAATTCGCAACCGCATTTGCCCCAATTTTCTTGAGTATTACAGCTCGACCGAAGGTGGCGGTGTGTCCACACTGTCTCCCGAAGACCAACTGAAATACACCGATTCGGTTGGACGCCCTGCCCTCAGTGTTGATGTGGAAATTGTGGACTCCGAAGACCAGCTCCAGCCCAGAAACACCATTGGCCGAATTCGCTATCGCGGCCCCGCTGTTGCGGATGGTTTTTACGCCGACCCCGAGGCCACCAAGGAATCATTCAAGAACGGATGGTTCTACCCAGGTGATTTGGGCGCAATGAATGAAGAGGGCTATCTGTTTCTCAAAGGGCGCTCCAAAGACATGATCATTCGAGGCGGTGTCAACATTTACCCGCAAGAAATTGAAGCCACCTTGATGGCCCACCCTGCTGTGGCCGAAGCTGCGGTGGTTGGCTGGGCTTCCAAAGAATTCAATGAAGAAATTGCAGCGTTCGTTATTCTAAAAACCGAATTAGACCTTGCCGACTTGACACTTTGGTGCAACGAGCGTTTGGCACGCTACAAAGTACCCAAGCAAATTTTCTCATTGAAAGAATTTCCAAGAACCTCCCTGGGCAAGGTCATCAAAGCCGACTTGAGCAATCGGCTCGAGCCGTTGTAAAGCCACACCGACATTTTCTCAACCGATATGGGCCTTCGATGATCGATTTTGAAATTCCCGAAGAAGACAGCATGCTGCTGTCGTCGATCGATCGGATGATGGCCCGGGAGTTTCCACCGGAAGCTTATCGCGCCGCCGATCGTGCGCATGCAACACCTTGGCATCTGTTGCCGCGCATGGGGGAATTGGGCTTGCTGGGTTTGCCGTTTCCAGCCCGTTATGGTGGCATGGACAAAGACTGGCGAAGCGTGGCACTGGTGAACGAGCGGCTGGCTTATCACGCAGGCATTGCCTCTACCCTGTTTGCCACCACCGTCAGTTTTGGTGGCATGTCGCTCATGACATTTGCCAGCGAGCAACAACGACAAACGCTTTTGCCGCGCTTGATCGAAGGTCAGACTAGGTTTGCATTGGCTTTGACTGAATCAGGGGCTGGCAGCGACGCGGCAGCCTTGAGCACCCACGCCAAGAAAATCAACGGTGGCTGGCTCATCAATGGCCGCAAAATTTGGATCAGCAATGCAGATGCTGCCGACCACTTGGTTGTCGCTTGCAGAACCACGCAAGGCAGCACAGGCACCGACGGCATCTCTTTGATTTTGGTGCCTCGCCATACAGCAGGCATCAGCATGAGCCCGCTTGAGAAATTGGGGCACAACTGCATGCCGTCTTGGGACATTGGTTTTGACGATGTGATGGTGCCAGAAGATGCGCTTTTTGGACAAGAGGGCACGGGGTTCAAGCACGTGCTTTCTACGCTTCAGTACAGCCGGGCCGGACAAGCCGCCAATTCAGTTGGCCAAGCGCAACGGGCTGTTGAGTTGGCTCGTGATTTTGCGCAACAGCGTATTCAATTCGGCAGACCCATTGGCAACTTTCAGGCCATTCAGCACAAATTGGCCGACATGCAAGTGCGCGTGAATCAGGCTCGCTTGTGTTTGTATCAACTCGCTTGGTTGATTGCACGCAATCGACCCTGCCGATTAGAAGCTGCGCAAGCCAAACTTGTGGCCAGTGAAGCTTTTCAGTTTGTCACTCGCGAGGGATTGCAAATCATGGCAAGCCATGGCTATGCCATGGAAAGCGACATGCAGCGCATGTGGCGTGACGCTGGCTTGTTCACTTTTGGTGAAGGCACGAGTGAAATTCAACGCAATCTGATTGCAAGGGAGATGGGGCTTTGAAGCAGACGGCTGTCAAAATCGTTCGAGGATTTGTGTCCATTGACGAAGGACAGGTGCATTACCGCCAGGCTGGAACAAGCCAACCCGGCCAAGTGCCCTTGGTGATGTTTCATGCCTCGCCCGGCTCAGCCAAATCATTGGAGCCTCTCATTCAAGTGCTGGCCCAAGCTCGCCAGGTCATTGCACTAGACACCTTGGGCAATGGCGATTCTTGCGCCCCCGGCCAAGATGCGCCTGATCTGGCGTATTTCGCGCAAGCCCATCTGCGAGCCATCACCGCAATGGGCATTGCCAAATTTGACGCCTGGGGTGCACACACAGGCGCCAACATCGCTTGCGAATTGGCCATTGAAAATTCTGATCGAGTTCGCAGCCTGATCGTTGATGGCATTGGCTTGTACAGCCCGCAAGAGCAAGCCGAATTGCTACAACATTATTTGCCTTCAGTTCACATTGATCAGCAAGGCAGCCAGTTTCACTTGCTCTGGAATTTTGTGCGCGACGCTTATTTGTTCTGGCCTTGGTATCAAAAAGACAGCCAATACCGCCGCGCTATTGGCTTACCCCAAGCCTCTGAATTGCACGACAAAGCCGTCGAGGTCTTCAAGGCAGCTCGCACGTTTCATCTGTCCTACAAGGCTGCTTTAAGTTATCCCAAAGAGCAAAGGTTGCCCTTGATCAAAGTACCCACACTGCTCACCTGCTCTCGACATGACATGCTGCATGTGTATTTTGAAAAGGTATCCGCATTGGTAAAGCCCACCAGAGCACAGAGCACGGCAGGATTGGGTTCAGCTGTAGCACTTCAAGAAACTGCAGCCTTGTTTGAACGCTTTTTAAACGACTTGGCTTGAGTCTTAGAAGCACCGATTTGTTGTGGAATTGATGTCCACCGTTTTCAAGCGGAAACTTCTTCAGTGGTTGCACGGCGCAATTCACGCCTTTCGGCAAAATCAAACCAACGGCCTCGGTGCACTGTGGCGGTGTTGTCCCACATCACAAGGTCACCTACTTGCCATTGATGCGCATACACATATTGGCGCTGGGTTGCATGCTCCATCAGATCTAACAAGAGCATGCGCCCTTCTGCCAAGGTCATGCCCTGAATTTCACAGGCATGGATACCGACAAACAAAATTTTGCGGCCGGTGCGAGGATCAGTTTGAACCAAGGGCCATGTTGCAGGTGGAATGGTTTGACGTTGCTCTTCGGTGTATTGGGTATCGCCAAGCAAGAAGCGGGAGTGCAACGCGTAGTGCACCGCCTTGAGGCCTTCAACCTGCTTTTTAAGCCATTCAGGTAGACCATCCCAAGCCATGCGCAAGTCTGCAAACTCAGTGTCACCACCGAAATTGGGCAGCGTGACGGCAGAGAGCATGGAGTACTTGGCGCGAGGATTTTGGAACGAACTGTCGCTGTGCCAAAGTTGATTGGCAACATTGCCAACAATTTTGGCATGCTCGCGATCGGCCACCTCACCATCGACCTTGACGTTTGAAATGTCTGCAAGCTCAGCGTACTCCAAACGGTGTGGGCCACCTTTGAGCTTGCGCAGGCCCATGTCCAAAGGTCCCAATGATTTGGCGAATTCAATTTGCTGGCTTTGAGTCAATGGCTGATTGCGAAACACCAGAACCGCGTGCTGATCCATTGCATCTTCCACCGATTTGATCTGCGCAGGCGTGAGTGGTTTGCGCAAGTCAATGCCCGTGGCTTCGGCGGCGAAGGGGTGAAGTGGTTTTAGCTGAAGTATGCTCATTTTGAGTCCTTTCACTCTAGCTTGATGCCAGCAGACTTGACAATGGCGGCCCACTTGTCAATGTCTTGACGAATCTGATTGGTGTACTGTTCGGAGCTAGATCCCACTGGCTCCATACCAAGCTGCTGCATGCGGGCAACCACCTCGGCACTGCGGACCACTTGGCCAATGTCTGCACTGATTTTTTGCAACAAAGCTGGCGGCATACCAGCGGGCGCAATGATGCCAATAGCGCTGACCGCGCTGAAACCGGGCACGGTCTCGGCAATCAATGGAATTTCTGGACTTGACACTGCGCGTTTGGGGCTGGACAAGGCAATCACTTTCATGCGGTTGTCTTTGACAAATGGCATGGAAGAAAACAAAACATCAAACAATAAGGGAACTCGGCCACCAATCATGTCCTGTTGCGCTGGCGCACTGCCCTTGTAGGGAATGTGCAAGAGTTTGATGCCAGCCATACTGGCCAACATTTCACCCGCCAAATGCGTCCCAGTGCCGGTGCCAGGTGTGGCATAACTCAGTGCATTTGGATTTTTCTTGGCGTAGGCAATCAGCTCGGGCATTGTGTTGAAAGGCTGCGAGGGATGTGCAAAAAGTCCGAAGTGCGCCTGTGCCACTTGAGAGACGCCAACCAAATCTTTTTTGGTGTCATAAGACATATTGGCTTGCAGGCTTGGATTGATCGTGAGCGCTGTGATGGCCATACCAAGTGTGTACCCGTCAGGTGGCGATTTGGCCACAAGGCTTGTACCCAGCATGGTTCCTGCACCAGGTTTGTAGTCAAGCACCACTGGCTGCTTCCAAATTGTTTGCAGCCCAGAAGAAATAATTCGAGCCACGGTGTCAGTGGGTCCACCAGAAGTGAATGGCACGATCAGTTTGACTGGCTTGTCGGGCCAAGCCTCTACAGCTTGAGCAAACACAATGATTGGTGTGAAAAGGAGCGTTGCTGCGGTCAATACCCAGCGGCGTTGAAGTTTGATGAACATGGAAAAGTCTCCTATGGACGCATGGTTTTCTTCGATCAACATCAATCGTTTTAAACCTGCTTCAAATCATATTCACAGAAAGCAAAGATGTCCAATCAAGCAGTGAGCGAAAAATTCATGCCAATCGAAAAGCTTTGTATTCAATTCTCAAAAACAGGTCACACGAGTTATCACTTCAAGATGCTGGAATTACAGGGTATTCACTAATGAGGGAATAAAGAATCAACTTATTTAGGACATGTCATTCAAGTTTGATTAATCTAATGTTTTTAAAAAAGGGGCTGTGATTGTCAGCAGCCTTTGAACCCAAGCCGATGAGTCAAAAAAAGGAGTTGATCATGAAGTTATCTCGAATTTTATTGTCCGCACTGCTGATCAGTGGGATGAATCTGGCCTACTCAACCACGCCCGCCGCACCCAACTACACGCCCGTGCAAGGTCAAGCTGGCAAGGACGTGATCTGGATCCCTACCCCAGAGGCATTGATCGACAAAATGCTCACTGCGGCCAAGGTCACCGACAAAGACAAAGTGTTTGATTTAGGCGCAGGTGACGGCATCATTGCCATCACTGCGGCCCGCAAATATGGCGCGCAATCGGTGGGCATTGAATTCAACCCCGACATGGCTCAATTTGCCCGCCGCAAAGTGGCAGAAGCTGGCATGACTGACAAGGTCAAGATCATCACGGGCGACATCTTTCAAGAAGACTTCAGTTCTGCAACCGTGGTCACCCTTTACCTCATGCCTCACCTCAACATGAAGCTGCGCCCAACCTTGCTCAAGATGAAGCCTGGCACCCGTGTGGTCTCGCACGCCTTCACCATGGGCGATTGGGAACCCGACGAAACCATGTCTTCCAGTTACGCGCAAGGCTATTTTTGGGTGGTTCCCGCTCAAATTGAAGGCTCTTGGGTCATGAATGGCTTAGATGGTGGCCCCATTCGAGTGAACTTGAGTCAATTGTTTCAAAACATTGGCGGCACACTTACCCGGGGTGGCCAAACCTTCGCGATGTTGGGCGCCAAATTGCGCGGCGATGAAGTCAAGTTTCAATTCATCACGCCCGACCGCAAAGTACATGCCTTCTCAGGTCGAGTGGAAGGGGGCCGCTTATCGGGCAAAGTTGTGACAGATTACATGCACACCTCCGTCGAATTGACACGCCCTTGATACAAACTTGAACCACTCTGTTTTCTTGGATGATCCAGATGAAACCTGATAGCTCCGCCCCCGCCACAATGCTCCGTCTGCTACACCCTCTTTCAGCCGTAGCGCTGATTGTGGGCATCGTGATTGGTGCCGGCATTTTTAAAACGCCTTCACTGGTTGCCGGCATTAGTGGCGATGCAGGCTGGGCACTGGTTTTGTGGCTCGCAGGTGCCCTGATTTCCATTGTGGGCGCGCTCTGCTATGCAGAGCTCTGCACCACTTACCCCAATGCGGGGGGTGACTATCACTTCCTGCACAGGGCTTTTGGGCGCAATATTTCTTTCATCTACGGTTGGTCACGTGCCACGATCATCAACACAGGCTCTATCGCTTTGCTGGCCTTTGTTTTTGGCGATTACATGAGCACACTGGTGAACTTAGGGGCTTACTCAAGCGCCATTTGGGCACTGCTCATTGTGGTTTTCCTCACGGCGGTCAACCTTGCCGGTATTCATGCCTCTTCGAGAATGCAAACCTGGTTGACCGTCACTGAAGTGCTTGGCTTGTTGGCCGTGGTGGTTGCAGGATTTTGGGTCGATGCGCCCGCTTCTGGCGCCATTCAGTGGTTTGTCCAAGCGCCTGCGCCTGCGCAGTGGGGTCTTTGCCTGGTTTTCGTTTTGCTCACCTTCGGCGGCTGGAATGAGTCGGCCTACATTTCGGCAGAATTAAAGGGCGGCCCCCGCACCATGGTCTGGGTCATCCTGGCCAGCATGATCACTTTGACTGTCATTTATCTGTTGGTCAACATGGCTTTGCTGTTGGGCCTTGGATTGAGTGGCTTGAGCCAAAGCAAAACCGCTGCAGGCGACTTGCTGGGTATTGCCTTTGGTCCGTGGGCGCAAAAATCTTTGGGCTTGTTTGTGGCCATCGCCGCCCTCACCAGCATCAACGCCACCATGTTTGTTGGCGCTCGAACCAACTTTGCAGTTGGCAGCGACTGGAAAGCTTTGCGCAAGCTCGGCCAATGGCAAATGGACATTGGCAGCCCCAAACCGGCCTTGCTAATGCAAGCCTTCATCAGCATTGGCCTGATTGCTTTGGGCACTCAAGAGGCCGACGGATTTTCTGCCATGGTGGAATTTACGGCGCCTGTTTTCTGGGGCTTCTTGTTCATGGTTGGGCTGTCCGTGCTTTGGCTAAGGCAAACAGATGCCCAAGCAACACGCCCGTTCAAAGTACCGCTATACCCTGTACTGCCTTTGATTTTTTGCGCAGTCTGTGCGTGGCTCACCTACTCCAGCATCAACTACGCCATCTCTCAAAAAGCCATCCATGTCTCCATGTGGCTCATTGCCAGTGGTGTTTTGGCCTTGCTCATTTTGCGTACCAGAGAGAAAACGCTGGAACAAGCAAGTAAGCAAACTTGAGCACAATAAAACCTCTTTTACTGATTTTTTTGAAGAGGTGGTTCAAACCAATTGCTTAGAAAGCAGTCATTTTCAATGGCTTTGTTGGCTGTCGGACTTCAGCAAAGAATGCAGCATCAAGCCAAGGAATCCACCCACCACCTGCGCCAGGACAAATGCAGGGACATCTGAAGGTGAAATACCAGCGAATGTATTTGTGAACATCCGTCCAAAGGCCGCAGCAGGATTGGCAAAAGAAGTACTTGCCGTGAACCAATAGGCGGCGCCAATATAGCAAGCCACCAAAGAAGAAGCTTTGCCTTCAGGAGAACGCAAGATCACAAACAACAGACCTGCAGTGGCAACCGCTTCAGCCAGCCACTGAGCAGGTCCCGTTCTGACTTTGGTAGACCATTGCAATATTTCAAGGTCAAACATGGCATGAGCAACCCAAGCACCAACGGCAGCGCCGGCCAGTTGAGCTAACACATAGCCCATTAAATGATGGCGCGCTAAATCTTTGCGATAGGCCATCACCATCGACACCACTGGATTGAAATGTGCACCACTGATGGGGCCAAGCGTTTCAATCAAGACATACAGCGCAAAAACTGTGGCAAGTGTGTTGGCCAAAAGCGCCACAGCCATGTTGCCATCGGCCAATTGCTCGGCCATGATGCCTGAGCCAATCACGGCGCAGAACAGTGCCGCTGTGCCCACCAGCTCTGACAAATATCTTTTCCAATGAATCATGTTTTGGCAAGTTCTCGCGCCGTACTTTCGATAGCCATTTTGTTCAAACTGGTCAAAGGCAGACTGGTAAAAATTTCAAGACGCCTTTTAATTTGATACAGGGTTTGCGTGAAAGCCTCCAACTTCTCTGCATCACTGCCCTCACCTGCAGAGGGATCGGCATACCCCCAATGCGCCGTTGCAGGCTGACCTGGCCAATAGGGGCAAACTTCACCGGCAGCGTTGTCACAAACCGTGATGACCAAATCCATGTGGGGTGCGTTGGGCTCTGCAAAAACATCCCAGCTTTTGCTACTCAAGCCCTCAGTTGAAATGCCCGCCTTTTCCAAAGTGGCAATGGCCATTGGATTAGGCGTTTGGTTTTCTCTGGGGCTACTGCCAGCAGAGAAGGCTTTGAATTTGCCTTTGCCTAAATGATTGAGCAACGCCTCGGCCAAGATGCTGCGAGCCGAGTTGTGGGTGCACAAGAAAAGAATATTCAATTCTTTGATAACTAATTTCTGTTCCATATTTCTAATTTATTAGAAATATATGACAGTTTGATGGCAATGTTTGATGCCATTGCTTAACTAAAGCTCAGCCTGGCCAGACTTCAATCTCGCCATTGATTTCAACGGCAATACCCCGGGGCAAAGTTGACATTCCAACGGCAGATCGAGCGTGGCACCCAGCTTCAGGACCAAAGAGCTCGAAGAGCAAGTCGGAGGCACCATCAATGATTTGTGGCATGGCCGTAAATTGTGGGCTTGCGTTGCACATGCCAAATATGCGAACGATCTGTTTGACGCGGTCTAAGGAGCCGACTTCTGCTTTCACAGTGGCCAGCATGGTCAGCATCACAGCCCGAGCTGTTGCATAGCCTTCGGCTTCAGTGATGTTTTCACCAAAACGTCCAGTTTGCCTCACCCCTTCAAGCAAGGGCAAATCTAAACCGTGCCCCGAAAGATACAACATGTTATCGACTCGAACACAGCCACGTCGATTCTTTTTGGGAAACACAAACGCTGGGGGCAGTGAATAGCCCATTGCCTTGAGCCGCTCTTCTATGGAATTCATTGTTTCTCCATCATGCGTTTTGTAGATTGGCTTTCTTTTGCTGCCACCATTGACTCAACCAAGCCGTGGTGCCACCACTGGACAGGACATCTTGCAAAGCCGAAGGAACGGGCTCGAATTGATATTCCTGATTCTGGGTGATGTTGGTAAACACCCCAGTCTGAAAGTTAACGCTGAGCTCATCCATTTGATTGCAAGCGCTGGAAATACCGGTGCATCCGGTAAGAACTGGCAAGCCAATACCGATGGCTTCACGGTAGGCCAAAAAAGACATTGACTCACACACCAATCCAAGACCCAAAGCTTTCATCGCAATATAGCCTTGCATTTTGGCGCCCATGCCGAAGTTACGGCCTGTCACGATCAAATCGCCCGGGCGACAAAGTTTGTGAAAGTCAGGGATAGAACCTTCAAACAGATGTTCGATGATGTCTTTGGGATCTGTTCGCATTTCAGAAACAATGCGCATGGGCACGACCCCCCCCATGTGGGGAATGTCATGCCCGAATTGCCAACAGCGCCCTCTCATTGACCAAGCAAAATCTTGCAAGATTATTCTGCCTTGATGCCCGCGTTGCGAATGACCGTGCCCCATTTGTCCAGCTCACGGCGAATATGACCCGCAAAGGCCTCTGGCGTGCTGGCAACAACTTCTGAGCCATCGTTGCTCAAACGTGTTTTGATTTCAGGGCTGGTAATGATGGCCGCAATTTCCTTGTTCAAGCGCTGCACAATAGCATCTGGTGTGCCTGCTGGCATCATCAAACCTACCCAAGCGTTGACATCAAAACCAGGAACACCCGACTCTTGAATGGTGGGTACGTTGGGCAGTTGAGACATGCGCTTAGCGCCTGTGACAAAAACCGCTTTGATTTTTCCATCGCGAATGGTGCTCATCACCTGTGCAGGAGAAGTGCATAAAAGTTGCAGACGGCCACTGATGAGGTCTGTCATGGCTGGCGGTATGCCCTTGTAGGGCACATGGGTGAACTTGATGCCTGCGGCGCTGTTTAGCAGTTCCATGCCAATGTGAGCGGCTGTGCCCATGCCAGAGTTGCCCATGGTCACTTCACCTGGCTTTTGTTTGGCCAACGCCATCACTTCAGTGAAGTTTTTAGGTGCAAAACCATTGGACGAAACCACCACCAGCGGAATGGCTGTGGTTTGAATGAGGGGCACAAAATCTTTGATGGGGTCGTAGGGAACTTTGTCTCGCAATGTGGGGTTAATTGCGTAAGTGGTAGTGACCAACAAAATGGTGTAGCCATCGCCGGGCGATTTGGCAGCTGCTTCAACACCAATCAAAGTTCCAGCGCCTGGCTTGTTGTCAATGATGACGGGCTGACCCAAACGCTCAGAAAGCTTTTGACCAATGGTTCTGGCTTGAATATCTAAGCCATCTCCAGCGGGAAATGGGACGATGATTCGGATGGGACGATCGGGGTATTGAGCATGAGCAGAAAAGCTCAGCAAACAAAACAAAGCAACGATAAACCGTACAAACATTGAAAGACTCCTTGCAAAGGTAATTAAAGATGCCGCGGGTCAGTGATACAACCGGCAACAGCAGAAGCTGCGACTGTCAAAGGATTGCCAAGATACAGCTTAGCATCTTTGGCGCCAAAACGTCCGTGGTTGTTGTTGGTGGCCGTAGAGATAGACACTTCGCCAGAATGCAAAGGGCCAACAACTGCATCATTGCAGGGCCCGCAGCCTGGGGGCAATACGACCGCACCCGATTCAATCAAAACTTGCATGAGATCGCTTGAAGCCAGCCTTTGCATGGTTTCTTCCGAACCAGGAACCACAAAAAGTCGGACGCCAGAAGAGACTTTTCTCGAACGCAATACTTCGGCAGCGGCAGCAATATCTTCAAACATCGAGGAGCCACATGAACCAATAAATGCATGGTCAATAGAGAGTCCTGTCACCTCTGAAATAGGCACTGCATTTTGAATGCCACCCGGCAAAGAAACCAGAGGCTCCAACTTTTCCAAATCAATTTCGGCCCGCATTTGGTAGTGGGCCGATGGGTCTGAGTATTCAGCCACAAAAGGCGATTTAGCAACCTTGTTGGCATGCTTCAAAACTTCGTCGGAAGGCGGAAAGAAAACACCATATGCACCAAGCTCAGTGGGCGTACTGCAAAGTGCCACCCGAGCTGCCAAGGAAAACTGATCAAGATCACCTGCAAACTCGAGGATTTTGTAATCTAGATCAAAAGGAATCTGGCCAGACTTGATCAGTCGTCCAATGTGCGTGCCCAGATCTCTGGCATGAACGTAGGGAGGCAACCGGCCTTTCAAAGTCAGTTGCAGGGAATGTGGCACCATGATCCAGTTGGTACCCGTAGCCAGCACTCGCGAGATTTCAAGTCCTACGCGAAAACCCACAGCGCCTATGGCGCCCACGTTGGTGCAATGTCGGTCGTTGTCAAAGACAAAATGACCAGGACTCACGAGCCCCATTTCCATCGGGAAAATGTGCCCGTGGCCACCACGACCCACATCAAAAAAGTGCCCCACCTTCCAAGCTTTTGCGGCTTGTCGATTGGTTGCCCCATAAAGTGCGGCTCTGGGGCTTCCGTACAAAACCTCATGGTCGGTGACCAACACCACTTTCTCAGGGTTAGCCAGTTGATCGATACCGATGCTGTCGAGTGCTTTTTTGATGCTTGGCAAAACATTGTCATGCACCATCACCATGTGAGGGTTGGGAAACACAATGTCCCCTGGCGCGACGCTACTCAGGCCACAGGCTTTGGCAATGATTTTCTCTGGGCCTGTCATCGGCCGAACTTCATTGCTAGCCTGTACCTGAGTGTTCATGTGCGCTTGATTGCCGGTCAGTCGAGCTTAAGGCCAATGGTCTTGACGACTTTGGTATAACGCGAAGCCTCCTCAGCAACCAACTTAGCAAACTGCTCGGGATTGTTGCTGATGGGATCGGCACCGTTGCGTTCCATCGCTTGCTTGAAGTCTGCCGTTGGCACAATGGCCATCAGTTCCTTGTGGAGTCTATCGATGATGGGACGAGGCGTGCCAGCGGGCGCAAATACGCCGAGCCACAGGCTCACTTCAAATCCAGGATAGCCCGACTCAGCCACTGTGGGCACATCAGGCAATGCAGGAGAGCGCTGGCTGCTGCCCACTGCGAGCGGGCGCAGTTTGCCAGCCTTGGTGTGCTGCAAAAGCGCTGGCATAGAGCCAAACACGCTCTGCACCTCATTGGCGAGCAAGGCCAAGTCAGCCTGCGCATTTCCTTTGTAGGGAACGTGCTGCAAGTTAACTTGCGCCACGTCTTTGAGCATCTCCATAGCCAAATGCGTTGTGGAGCCATTGCCAGCAGAGGCGAAGTTCATCTTGCCAGGGTTTGCTTTGGCAAGATCAACAAGTTCTTTGAGGTTGTTGGCCTTGACTTGGGGATTGACGACCAGCAGGTAAGGTGTGATGGCCACCAAGGAAATCGGTGCAAAGTCTCGGATGGGGTTGTAGCCCAACTTTGAATAAGCCGCTGGCGCAACCGCATGCGTACTGGTGGTGCCGATGCTGATGGTGTAGCCGTCGGGTGCCGCTTTGGCTGCCACATCAGCGCCGATGGTTCCGCCTGCGCCGCCTCGGTTGTCAACAATGACTTGCTGGCCCAGTCGTTCGGAAAGTTTCTGCGCCACAACACGGCCAACAATGTCAGTTGAACCACCCGCCGGGAACGGTACGATTAACCGTATGGGCTTGTTGGGGTAATCGGACTGGGCCAAAAGTGTGGCGGGAGCAGCGAGCAGCGCGGCAGTCAAGGCGACGGCCAGCCTGCGGATCGAACTTGTGGTTTGCGATTTCATTAGCAGATTCCTCCTCAATAAAAACTGATCAAGACGGCGAGAACGATCACGCACGGAAGCAAATTAAGCCGCGCGGTAAGTCACTTTCAAATCGCCGACGCCCTCACAATGTCCTTCCAGCGTATCACCGGCCTTACAAGGACCGACTCCGGCTGGCGTGCCATTCATGATGATGTCGCCCGGCTCAAGCGAAACAAAGTTAGACAAATATGCAATGGCTTCATCAATCTGCCAGATCTGCTGGTTGAGATCGCCCTGCTGTTTGACTTCGCCATTGACCTTGAGCCAGATAGCACCCGCTTTGGGGTGGCCAATTTTGGAGGCAGGCTGAATGGGCGTGATGGGGCAAGATTCGTCGAATGATTTACCCATTTCCCAAGGGCGCTGCAATTTCTTGGCGTCGCTTTGGAGGTCGCGGCGAGTCATGTCGAGGCCTAGAGCATAGCCAAACACATGGTCTAGGGCCTTGTCCTGAGAAATATTGCGGCCGCCCTTGCCAATGCAAATGACCAATTCGATCTCGTGGTGGAGGTCTTTGGTCTGAGGTGGATAAGCGATGGTGCTACCAGAAGGCACCAATGCATCAGCGGGCTTGGCAAAGAAGAAAGGCGGTTCGCGATTTGGATCATGACCCATTTCACGAGCATGGTCGGCGTAATTGCGTCCAACACACCAAATGCGGCGCACAGGAAATTTGGCGTCTGTGCCTACGACGGCGATAGCGGCTTGATGGGGTGCTGGAATGACGTACTGCATGGTAAGTGGTGAGCAAAAAATGAAGGAGAAATGACCCGAATGCATGACAAGCCGTTGATTGAACGATTTGTTCAAAAAAATTCTAGCACCCTCGTTCTGAAAAAGCCAAAGGGAAGACCCGAATAAAACTCACGATAGATCATTCAGCTGAATTTTTTTAAAAGGGCGATAAATCTGTTTAATGAGATAAGCTGTTTCTTTGGCTGAAAGATGTCCCACGCGGACTGCTTGGCTTTTTCCCAAAGGAACCCCTCATGCTTGTGCGCCTCTTGTATGTCAGTCAGCCCGTGGGGCCCATTACCACCACCATGACCACGCTCATCTTGGAAAAATCGGATGCGAACAACAAGAAAGAAAACATCACAGGTGTTTTATGTCAGGGCTCAGGCTTGTGGATGCAAGTTTTAGAGGGCGAGCGTTCCAAAGTCAATTTGCTTTATTCAAAAATCATGGCAGATCGAAATCACCACAACGTTCAGCTGCTTTCAATGGAAGAAATTTCGCAAAGACGGTTTGGTCAATGGTCTATGGCGCTTGTCTATTTGTCGAAAGATGATCCCATGGTTCAAATGGCTCATCCAGAATTTGACCCCTACACGGCCTCCTCCAAAGATGCTTTTTTCATCTTGGAAGAACTGATTAAAACAGGCTGTCCTATTTTGAACACGCCCTCCTAATTGACAACAGCGTACGACTATCCCGCCATTCATTCCCTAGCCAATTTAATATGACCCTTCAAGGCACCAAACGCAAGTTCACTTACGTTGCCACATACGAGACCATCGCTTTCTTGCTCGGTACGCTTGGCTTTTTTAGTTTCAGTGACAGCAGCCTCGAGCGCGCAGGTGCCCTAGCCATCTTCGCTTCACTCTTTGCGGTGAGCTGGAACTTTGCATACAACGCCATGTTTGAGCGCTGGGAGTCTAAAAGGCTGGTCCGTGGTCGCAACTTGGGTCGAAGAGTGCTGCATGCGGTGGGTTTCGAACTTGGCTTTCTGGTGGTTCTACTGCCAGCAGCGGCATGGTGGCTAGACATAAGTTATCTGCACTCATTCACACTCAACCTTGGCTTGAACATTTTCTTTTTTGTTTACACCTTTGCATTTACATGGTGCTTTGATCGTGTGTTTGGGCTACCAGAATCGGCAGCAACGCCTACACCCATGTGAGCTTGACAAGTTTGAATTTGACTTTTCTGGCAGTTGCAAAACCTAGGGGAAACCTAGGGAAAACTCTCTCTTTTTAGGATGCAGACTTTGCAATCATTCAAAGTCTCATATAACTGAAATTCATAGAAAGCGATATGCAAGACGCTTCGTGAAGAACAGAATTGGCCTCCAACGGACAAGGTACTCAACCATGCAGGGAACAACTCAATGAAAAGAAGATCACTAATCCAGTGGATGGCAGCCAGTGCATCAGCAGGCTACTCTTGGCAATCAACGTCACAAGCACAAAGCTCCGTATCAAAGTTCCCCGAAAAACCCCTGCGAATCATCGTTCCATTTCCACCAGGTGGCCCTGCTGACGCCCTTGCTCGACCGCTGGCACAGCAATTGGGGGAGCGCCTGAAACAAACGGTTGTCATTGAAAATCGCCCTGGTGCAAACACCGTCATTGGTGCCCAACACCTTTTGAATTCACCGGCCGATGGCTACACCCTCATGTTGGCCAATGAAGCTGGGCTTTCATTGGCACCAGCTGTAGCACCCATCATGGGAAATCCCCCGCCTTACAAGTCTGAAACAGACTTTGCGGCTATTTCAATGTTGACGCAATATGGTTCAGTGATGAGCATGAGCCCAACCCTGCCGGTGCAAACACTTCAGGAGTTTTTGGCTTACGCAAAACAAAATCCAGGCAAGCTCAGTTATGCATCCGTTGGGGTCGGTAGCCAACCTCAAATGATGATGGAAATTTTAAATTTAGCCGAAAAATTGGACATCGTGCACATACCTTATCAAGGTGTTGCACCGGCCGTCATTGATCTTCTGGCGGGACGCGTGCAAGTGATGATTTCTGCACCAGCTGCACCAGGCCCACATATTCGTGCAGGCAAACTCAAAGGCATTGCCTACTCTGGCAGCCAGCGCTTGCACAGTTTGCCCATGGTGCCCACGTTTGCTGAAGGCGGCCTACCCAATTACGAAGCACGCGGTTGGTTTGGCATCATCATGCACGGCAACACACCTGAACCCATCAAGAACATGCTTGCTGAGGCAATTTGGAGCATTGCGAAGTCTCCCAGTTATCAAGCCAATGCCATCATGGCAAACGGACTTGAGACAGCAACCGTTGAACCCGCCAATTTTCAAGCATTCCTCGCCAAAGACGTGCGCGACTGGAAAGCTCGAATTGAATCTATTCGACAGCGAATTAAGTAACTGACTCCGACAGCGCGCAGATTCTTGCCCTCAGCCAACGAAAGAGTGGCTCTTTGTGAGTGCGCTCGTGCCAGTAAATACCAATGCACATTGGGCCGAGGTCTAAGGGTGGCATAAACTGCTGGAAAACGGCGTCCTGACAGACTCGATCTGCAAACCGTTTGGGTACAGTTGCCACCATGTGGCTGTCTGACAAAAGGCTTGGCAGCATTAAAAAACTGGGTTCTAGCACTGCGACTTTGCGAGCTTTTCCTTGCAACAACAGTGCTTTGTCCAGTTGGTCGTCAAAGTGACTCGGCTGACTTGGCACCAGTTTGATGTGTGTCAGTTGGAGGAAATGATCTAGATTCAATTCTTCGCCAGATTCAACCAGTCCAGATCGCATGAGGCAAGCAGCTTTGTCTGTCCACAACTCTCGAAAATGAAGGCGACCTGAAGACACTTCCTGAGGCCCCAGACCGAGATCAATTTCGGCTCGCTCCAAACGCTCATGAATACGTGTTCGATCTGCGTTGCTCAATTTGACAGTCAAGCTTGGGGCTTCGGTTTCAAGCACCTTGATTAACTTTGGAATGATTAACAACCGAACAATGTCTGTCGCAGCAATGGTAATGCTGCCCTTGAAACTGGAAGCATCAAACCCCAGCTCGGTTGGCTGCGTCATTCGGCGCATGCCGTCTAGCACTTGCTCTGCTTGTATGGCCAATTCAAGGGCCCTGGGTGTAGGAACCATGCCACTTGAAGATTTAACCAAGAGTGGGTCACCAAAGACCAGCCTTAATTTAGCCAAAACTGCACTGGTCGCTGGCTGCGACAATTCCAACAAAGCACCAGCACGCGTCACATTGCGTTCATTGATTAAAACTGTGAGGCAGTGCAGTGACCACGCGTCAACTCGAGGAACATCCATTTTAGTCAATGCCGATCATTCAAAAGCAGGTATGTGCACTTCATTGCGAAGTGCCGACAATCTAAAACACCCCAAAAGCAAGCGAAATTAACCCTATGTCCACAAAAGAAATTAAATCCACAAAGCATATTCTTGTTGACCTGAACGATCAAGGAATACTAACCATCACCATGAACAGGCCTCAAAAGAAAAATGCCATGAATGTGGAGTTTACCTTTGAAATGCAAAACCTCCTGATGGCAGTGGCAGCCAGCAAAGCGGTCCGCGTGGTTATTCTCAAAGGTGCTGGTGATGGGTTTTGTGCAGGTATGGATATCAAAGATTTTTTCGATCTGTCCGAACACGACGAAGACAGCCTAAGCTCTGCCAAGGAAGTCGCAAACCACTGGCGAGTGCGTCTTCTTCGCAAACTGCCTCAGCCCACCATCGCTATGGTGCATGGTTTCTGCTACGGCGGTGCTTTTGCCATTGTTGAGGCATGTGATATTGCCTTCTGCGCAGACTCGACCAATTTTGCACTTTCTGAGATTAATTTTGGTCATTTTCCAGCAGGCCCTGTCGCCAAATCTCTTGCCTTGGCGATGCATTCAAGGGCTGCAAGTTACTACTCTCTCAGTGGACGTCCTTTCAATGGCAAAGAGGCTGAATCAAGTGGCTTCATCACCAAGTCATGGCCTGATGGCGAATTAGAAGCAGAAACCATCAAGCTGGCACAGGAACTTGTCAAGAAAGATCCTATCGCGCTTCAGTTTACAAAAGAAAGCCTAGAGCACGTCAAAAGCATGGAGTGGGATGCTGCATTGAGCTACAACTCAGCCAAATTTGCAGAACTTAAAACGCTTCAAAAAGGCGCTTCATCTCGCGCAACGTCAGTCGCTAACTTTCTAGACGGCAAATTCAAACCTGGGCTAGGCAGTTGATACCCAGGAAAATCATGGCCTCCCCTTTTGCTCTCAACGAATTCAAACAACTGAGTTTGAATTTCGACAATGGCGTGTTGAGTTTGGCTTTAAACCGTCCTGAGAAAAAGAATGCCATTGGCGTCGACATGTCGCTTGAAATAGAACAGCTTTTAAAACAAGTCGCCGCTTCGAGTGCTGTGAAGGTTTTATTGATCAGAGGTATGCATGGCAACTTCTCGACCGGTATGGACATGAAAGACTTTTTTGACCATTCCGATCGAGATCCATCCGAACTTGCCAGGGCAAGGCATGCAACCAATCACTGGCGAAGCAGGCAGTTGCGCCTCTTGTCGCAACCCATTATTTGTGCCGTCGAAGGTTATTGCTTAGGTGGTGCCTTTCCCATACTCGAATGTGCAACTTGGGTCGTTGCCAGCGATACCGCAACATTTGGCCTACCCGAAATTAATTTTGGCTTTGTTCCTGGCGGCCCTATTGCAAAGTCTGTGGGCTTGGCCATGACGCGCCGTGGTGCAAGTTATGCAAGTCTGAGTGGACGTAATTTCAGCGCGCACCAAGCTAAACAGTGGGGGCTGGTTTCCCACGTTTGCACAGCAGACAAGTGCTTAGCCATCGCAGAAGAAGCTGCACATGCAGTGGCACAACATTTGAGTGAACAACCTACAACCGACCATCAAAAGCCTTCGACATGATTCAATTAACCGTCCATGCACTTCTAGTTCGAAATGCTCAACTTTATCCAGATCGCATAGCGGTTGAGGACGCGCATGAAAAGTTGACTCACCAAGATTTATTGCAACGATCCATCAAAGTTGCAAACGCACTGATGAGCCTGGGGTGCCAACCAGGTTCTCGCGTGGCTGTACTGTCTCGAAATTCAATCGCCATGATGGAAATAATGTGCGCTTGCGAGTTATTTGGCTTCATTGCGGTTCCCTTGAATCATCGATTGGCAACACCAGAAATTGGAAAAATTCTTCAAGACTGCACACCGACCTTGTTGGTAGGTGAGGTTTTTTTCAGAGAACCGCTGCAACAACTTCAAGCCAGCATGCCTCATTCAAATGCTGTCTGGCTCATGGATGGCGCTGAAGCATCCCTGCCAGGCCTCAAACCCTCCATCCAAGCGGCTTCGGAAAGTCTCTTGCTACCCCCTCCTGCGGCCGAGGCTATTGCACACATCATCTACACAAGTGGCTCTACGGGACGTCCCAAGGGCGTGATGTTGAATCAAGGCGGACTTGTTGAATCTGGACGCTTGTTGGCTTTACCTGCTGGCGTTCGCCCAGACAGCACACAGTTGGTCATCATGCCTCTATTTCATGTGGGTGCATTGGCGCAGCGCATGGGGTATGTGGTGGGTGGCGGACGACTTGTATTGCAATCCAAGTTTGACGCTGAAACGGTGGTTAACACTTTGGCAAGTGGACAAATCACGGACATCCATTTGGCCCCCACAATGCTACGTTCAATTTTGGATGTGATTGACCAACGACCCGTCACTCTGGATGCTGTAGAAACCATCAAATATGCATCATCGCCTATTCCAAGTGAAACCTTAGAAAGAGCAATGCGCTACTTTGGTCCACGCCTCATTCAATACTATGGCCTAACCGAAGCTGGCGCTATTGGCACTGTGTTGCACAAATATGCACACCATGAGGCTTCGAAAGGCATGCATACAGATCTCATGCGGTCTGCTGGGCACCCTCACCTTGGATGCGAAATTGAAATTCGAAGACAAGACAGATCGGTATGCGATGTTGGTGAAGATGGTGAGATCTGGCTTAGATCAAATGCCGTGATGTCTGGCTACTGGAACGACCCAGAACGAACGCAAGAAGCCCTTGTGGATGGATGGCTTCGAACTGGTGATGTTGGAAAATTCAATGCAGCCCAATACCTGTTCATCATCGATCGGGTTAAAGACATGATTGTTTCTGGTGGCGAAAACATTTACAGCGCAGAAATTGAGCGTGCATTAGAAACTCATCCCTCCGTCCTAGAGACCGCTGTCATTGGTATCCCGGATGATCGATGGGGTGAGTCTGTTCATGCCTTCGTGGTTCTCAAACCGAATGAACCTCATGTGACCCAAAATGAGCTCATTGAATACTGCAAAACCCAGATTGCAAGTTTTAAGAAACCACGCTCAATTGACTTTATAACGGCCATGCCCAGGTTGCAACATGTTCAAAAAATTGACAAACAATCCCTCAGAGCACCGTTTTGGGCAAATCACAAAAAAGGAGTGAACTGATATGACAACGAGTCACGCATCCCTCCTGCTTGGGACCATCAGTGAAGATCAACATATTTACCTAGACAGCCTTCACAAAGTGATGGCCAAGCTAGCGACTGAAAAATATTTGCAAAAAATAGACCATGAAGGTTTGTATCCATTTGAGATTTACAACGCATGGATTGATTTGGGTTTGTTTCGCATTGGATTCCCCGAAGAATATGGCGGCATTGGTGGCGATTTGAAAGATTTATTGCTGATCTCTCAAGAATTGGCGCACTGGAGTTACGACATCTATTCGGCCTACAGCGTGCCTTTGTATACGGCACTGACATTGCTGAAAATAGGCACAGAAGAGCAAAAGAAAAAACTCTTACCTGCCTTGATGGAAGGAAAAATAAGGCTTTCAACGAGTATCAGTGAACCCTCGGCCGGTTCAGACGTGAGCGCCATCAAAACGATCGCCAAACCAGCTGACGGCGGATGGATCATCAATGGTCAAAAACTCTGGAACACTGCTGCGGGTGTCGCTGACAATGTGTTGCAGGTTTTGGTTCGAACCGATCCTGACACCCCGCCTCGTTCAGGCATGTCCATGTTCCTTATTCCCAACAACACGCAAGGCGTGGAATGTAGAAAACTGGAAATGCTTGGCCGAAGAGGCACGGGCACTTATGAAGTGTTTTTCACAGATGTGTTTGTCCCCGCTGAAAACATGGTGGGTGGATTGAACAAAGGCTGGAAAGGTCTGTTGGCCTGTTTGCAAACAGAGCGTGTTCTAACCTCCGCTGGTTATGTTGGGTCTGCTCAAAAAGTGGTGGACATCTCACTTGCCTACGCCAAAGAACGCGCTCAATTTGGTCGCGCCATTGGTGAATTTCAGGCCATTTCGCACATGCTGGCTGATATGCAAACTGAGGTAGACGCATCACGCTTACTTGTAGAACGCGCTGCTTCCATCATCATCGGCGGGAAAGATGCAATGCGTGAAGTTTCAATGGCCAAACTTTATGGCTCTGAAACCTATGCCAAGGTTTCAAACCAAGGCATGCAAATTTTTGGTGCTTATGGCTACAGCATGGAATATGAAATTCAAAGGCATTTCCGAGACTCACGAAGTACAACCGTGGGTGCGGGAAGCTCACAAATGCAAAGAAATACGATAGCCTCGTCGATGGGCTTAAAGGCTCAATAACTAGGATTGCCCCTCCTTTGACTAAGTACCATTTTGTCTTAAACTCTTTGACGTAAGACAGGCAGTGCCCTCTTGTCGTACACACCCCAACTTCAAAGGAGTTTTCATGCAACGTCGCACCCTTCACCTCAGCCTGCTGGCTGGCTTATTGGCTTTTTCCGGCTTGGTGTCGGCCCAAACCAAATGGGACTTGCCCGCCGCCTACCCGGCCACCAACTTCCATACCGTCAACATGACCCAGTTTGCTGCCGATATCGACAAAGCCACAGCAGGCAAGCTCAAAATCACGGTGCACGCCAATGCGTCTTTGTTCAAGGCCCCTGAAATTAAGCGCGCTGTGCAAGGCGGTCAAGCCCAATTGGGCGAGATTTTGCTAGTGAACTTCCAGAACGAATGGCAACCCTTTGGCGTAGATGGCCTGCCCTTTTTGGCCGACAGCTACGACGAGTCTATGAAGCTCTACCAAGCGCAAAAGCCGCTGTTAGAGAAGAAGCTGGCAGACCAAGGCATGATGCTTTTGTACTCGGTGGCTTGGCCACCTCAGGGCATTTACAGCAAAAAGCCGATCAACAGCGTAGCCGACTTGAAGGGCATAAAGTGGCGTGCATACAGCCCCACCACTGCCCGCATTGCTGAACTGATAGGCGCTCAGCCCGTGACCGTGCAAGCTGCCGAGTTTTCGCAGGCGCTGGCCACCGGTGTGGTTGAGTCCACCATGACGTCGGGAGCAACAGGTGTAGACAGCAAACTGTTTGAACACCTCAAGTTTTATTATGACGTTCAGGCATGGCTTCCCAAAAATGCTGTGATTGCCAACAAAAGAGCCTTTGATGCGCTGGACAAGGCCACCCAAGACGCTGTCCTGAAAGCCGCAGCCGATGCCGAAAGACGTGGCTGGACCGAATCGCGCAAGGTCAACACCAGCACACTGGAAACCCTCAAGGCCAATGGCATGACAGTGGCGCCACCTTCAGCGCAACTTAAAGCCGACATGAAAAAAGTTGGCGACACCATCATGAGAGAGTGGCTTGAAAAGTCAGGTGCTGAAGGCAAGTCCATCGTCGACGCTTTCAACCGTTGAGCTGATGAGAAGACTGCTTAACGCCATCTATGCCAGCACCGCCGCTTTGGCGGCGCTGTGCATGTGCGGTCTGCTGGTCATGGTGTTGCTGTCCATCTTAAGTCGACAGTTTCATGTGCATGTGCCCGGCACCGATGCCTATGCAGGCTACCTCATGGCCGGCGCTGGCTTTTTGGCGCTGGCCCACACCTTGAAACGAGGTGAACACATTCGCGTCACCTTGGTGCTGGGTTTGTTCAAGGGAGGCGTACGTCACGGCATGGAGATTTTCAGTCTCGGGCTGGCTAGCCTGCTGGCTGGCTTGTTTGCTTTTTACAGTTGCCGCCTAGTGTGGCAATCGATCGAGTTTCACGACATCTCGACCGGCAACGACGCAACCCCGCTGTGGATTCCACAATTGGTCATGGCGCTAGGCACAGTGATTTTTGCATTGGCCTTTGTCGACGAGCTGATCTTAGAAATCCGAGGTCAACGCCAAGCCCCAGGCAGCAGCGAATCGCTGCGCAACGAATGACCTGCCATGAATGACATGATGATCACAGGGCTTTTGGTCCTGACTTTGTTTTTGATTTTGGGCAGTGGGGTGTGGATTGGCCTGACGCTCTCGGGCGTGGCCTGGGTGGGCATGCAAATGTTTTCTGCCAGACCCGCTGGTGATGCCATGGCCATGACCATCTGGGGATCAGCATCGAGCTGGACCCTCACAGCACTGCCCCTTTTCATTTGGATGGGCGAGATTTTGTTTCGCACACGCCTAAGCCAAGACATGTTCAAAGGCCTCGCGCCTTGGATGCAGGCTCTGCCTGGCCGCTTGTTGCACACCAATGTGGTGGGATGCGCCATATTTGCGGCGGTGTCTGGGTCGAGTGCGGCCACCTGCGCAACCATTGGCAAAATGACCCTGCCGGAGCTGCAAAGGCGAGGCTATCCCGAAGACATGGTGATTGGCACTTTGTCGGGATCGGGCACGCTAGGCCTGCTAATTCCGCCCTCCATTATCATGATCGTCTACGGCGTGGCAGCCGATGTCTCGATCGCCCAACTGTTCATTGCCGGCGTCTTGCCGGGCTTGTTGCTGGCGGGGCTGTTTTCGGGCTACATCATTTTGTGGTCGCTACGCCACCCAGACCAAATTCCACCGCGTGACGCCCCCATGAGCTTCATGCAAAAAATACAAGAATCCAGCAGCTTGATCCCCGTGATCTTGCTAATTGGGGCGGTCTTGGGCTCCATTTACACAGGCTTTGCAACCGCCACCGAAGCGGCCGCAGTGGGCGTGGTGGGCGCCTTAATTTTGTCCAGCCTACAAGGCTCGATGAGCTGGTCGGTGTTCAAAGAAGCTCTAATGGGAGCTACGCGCCTGTACTGCATGATCGCGCTAATTTTGGCAGGTGCGGCCTTCTTGACCTTGTCCATGGGCTACATCGGTCTGCCGCGCCACTTGGCCGAGTGGATTGGCGGCTTGGGTCTTAGCCCCTTTGCGCTCATCATGGCCTTGATGGTGTTTTTCATCATCTTGGGTTGCTTTTTAGACGGCATCTCTATGGTGGTGCTGACCATGGGCGTGCTCATGCCAACGGTTCAAAAAGCCGGCATTGACCCAATCTGGTTTGGTATCTTCATCGTCTTTGTCGTCGAGATGGCGCAAATCACACCACCAGTGGGCTTCAACCTGTTTGTGCTGCAGGGCATGACGGGCAAGCAACTGCCCTATATCGCCCGCGTGTCTATGCCCATGTTCTTCCTCATGGTGGGTGCGG
>Ga0315907_10001476_pt1 | contig 31779 bp, 24 predicted proteins | sample LakEriMetagenome_3_FD_203525 | JGI IMG/M metagenome (GOLD analysis project Ga0315907, IMG submission 203525) | Freshwater fungal communities from buoy surface, Lake Erie, Ohio, United States - Buoy 12 MA123 | ecosystem: Environmental > Aquatic > Freshwater > Lake > Lake biofilm | place: USA...
ATTTCCATAAAACTTGATTGACTCCGTTGACGGTTTCTGCTGCTAGAGTTTGCCAACCTGAATAGCTATTTGTGGTAATCTGAGTGGCACCAATTTTAATAGCAGTGGGGTTATTATTGCCAATTTGTGCGTAGAGGTTATTAGTTGTGTCTTGGACTAATTTGGTGTTACCAAAAGCTTCGATTGTGGTGTAGGGTGAACCGATGATTCCATCACCATTAAAGTCTTGTTGGAAGTTGGTTTCTTGAGTAAAAGCTTCCGATGAGTTTAATCCCCACCATCCGCTTGAAGATTGCCAATTCCAGTTACTATCTAAACTCCACAAGTGGAGATGATTACTATCGTTATATTTCCATAAAACTTGATTGACTCCGTTGACGGTTTCTGCTGCTAGAGTTTGCCAACCAGGGTAGATATTTGTGGTAATCTGAGTGGCACCATTTTTGATGGCGATGGGGTTATTATTGCCAATTTGGGTGTAAAGTTTGTTAGTTGTGTCTTGGACTAATTTGGTGTTACCAAAAGCTTCAATTGTGGTGTAGGGTGAACCAATGATTCCATCACCGTTAAAGTCTTGTTGGAAGTTGGTTTCTTGGGTAAAAGCTTCAGTTGAGTTTAATCCCCACCATCCGCTTGAAGATTGCCAATTCCAGTTATTATCTAAACTCCACAAGTGGAGATAATTACCATCGTTATATTTCCATAAAACTTGATTGACTCCGTTGACGGTTTCTGCTGCTAGAGTTTGCCAACCAGGGTAGATATCTGTGGTAATCTGAGTGGCACCATTTTTGATGGCGATGGGGTTATTATTGCCAATTTGGGTGTAAAGTTTGTTAGTTGTGTCTTGGACTAATTTGGTGTTACCAAAAGCTTCAATTGTGGTGTAGGGTGAACCAATGATTCCATCACCGTTAAAGTCTTGTTGAAAGTCGGTTTCTTGAGTAAAAGCTTCCGATGAGTTTAATCCCCACCATCCGCTTGAAGATTGCCAATTCCAGTTACTATCTAAACTCCACAAGTGGAGATGATTACTATCGTTATATTTCCATAAAACTTGATTGACTCCGTTGACGGTTTCTGCTGCTAGAGTTTGCCAACCAGGGTAGATATTTGTGGTAATCTGAGTGGCACCATTTTTGATGGCGATGGGGTTATTATTGCCAATTTGGGTGTAAAGTTTATTAGTTGTGTCTTGGACTAATTTGGTGTTACCAAAAGCTTCGATTGTGGAAAGGGGAGAAACATAACTAAAATAACTAGCAGTTAGACTTAATGCTGTTTGATTATTGATAACCGCGATAAGTTCATCTGGTTCGGTTCCGGGTTTGTTGATGTATAGATTAGTATTAGAACCAGAAACAGTCAATAAATAGTCACTACTTGAACCGCGAATCTGAATAATATCATCAGTGGGGTTAAAATCGGCAATTGTTGCGTAGTCGTTATTACCCGCAGATGTTGTATTACCATCATCATAACCAATCCAGTTAACGTCACCAAGGATAAACGTATCGCGTCCAGTTCCTCCTGTTATATTATCAATTTCTCCCTTCCCGGGGGTTGTGCTTTGACTGTTGACTCCTGTAATTGAGTCGTTTCCTGCTCCTCCTGTCAGGGTATCATTTCCAGCACCACCGATTAAAATATCATCTAGATTAGCTCCTTGGAGAGTATCACTAAACTGAGTTCCCGTAATATTGAATCGTTCAATATTGCTGTAACTAGCAATGAGAGTGGAACCATATCGAGCTTTGACTGTATTTCCATCTGTATTGTAAACACCGTAATTGCCGTAGTTATAACTACTGTAATCTAAAATTAGTGTATCTGTTCCTAGTCCTCCATCAATAGTACCGTCTCCACCTGAAGCAGAGACATTTAATTTAATGATGTCATCACCACTTCCTGTAGTGATTTTTTCTACGGTTTCAAAGTTAATAACTTTAGTATTTTTATAGGCTATTTGATTGTTAGTTTGAGTAAAGTCGATAGAAACTGTACTGGTCGCATTACCAAGGTTAAGAGTTAAGCGATCAGTTCCTCCCCCACCATCAAGAGTATCTCCCTCGCTTCCTTGGAGAGTATCACTAAACTGAGTTCCCGTAATATTGAATCGTTCAATATTGCTGTAACTAGCAATGAGAGTGGAACCATATCGAGCTTTGACTGTATTTCCATCTGTATTGTAAACACCGTAATTGCCATTGTCGTAGTTATAACTACTGTAATCTAAAATCAGTGTATCTGTTCCTGCTCCCCCGTCTAGACTATCTCCTGCACCCGCAGAATTAGGAATAAGCGTATCATCTCCATCTCCACCTAAAAGGGTATCTTTACCATCGCCTCCTTGCAGTCTATCGTTACCTGCACCACCGCTTAACCAGTCATTTCCTTGATCACCAAAAAGGAAATCATTTCCTGCACCACCATCAAGAGAATCATTACCCACAGTACCAGCAATAAACTCACTTCCATCATCCCCAGGTAAAGCATCAAGAGTTAGCTCTTTTGCTCTTGTTTGTACCCTACGCCAATCATCGAGTAAATATTTTCGTGCATCCACATTATCAACATTTAAAATAGCTTGACCGTAGAGAATAGGATCAGCCTTATGGACACTATACTCCTTAGCAACACCCAAATCAGTAAATAAACCTTTGATATCAGAGTTGTATGAAGGTAGAGCGATTAAACGCTTCATATAGGGATCACCCCCTTGAATATTCAGCGTTTTCAACTGTTTAATAATGCCATTATATAAAGCTGTTTGTGCATTGGAGAAAGAATTTTTACCACTACCCCCAATATTAAAAACAAACTCTTTTTCATAATGTCCATACTCCGTTGCCGTAATGGTTAAAGGAGTTCCCCCAATCATTCCAGCAATCAACTGAAGCGTATCTGATGCAGATTGCCCCATCTGTTGAGCAACTTCTGGTTTTCCACCCTCTGCTTCAAAGCTAAATTGACTGACAAACTTACCCGTTGCAGCATTGTAATATACAGAATAATAAGCACGGGGATCTTTATTAGCGATCAGATTCCACGCCCATCCACCAACAACAGAGCCTAAAAAGTTTCCAATTCCGGGAACAATAAAACCACCGATTACCCCACCAATCGAAGCACCAAAATTATTTAAGTCAGCCCCCGTCCATACCTTATCGACATAATTAAAAAGTTGAGTGCTTGCAAAAGATTGCAATGCGCCAAACCCCGTATTAACAACCTCTCCAATAATTGATGCTTTTGTAAGGCTGAGGTTTATATTAGGATCTACTCCTAAATAATTAACAGCAAACGGTTTGCCAAAAGCAGCCTCAGTTAACCCAGAAAAAATATGATTAGTTAGTGAAGCAGTAACTTGATCAATCGCAATTTGAGCAAGGGGATCTTCTATATCAAATTTCTCTGAAAAAGCTTGACTAATTGCAGAACTACCAAAACCCAACAATGTATTAGTAAAGTTCCCATAAAGTCTTGTATATAAAGCTCGTGCTGGTATTGAGCTTCCCACACTTGCCAGTTGATAAGCTAAATTATCTCCTAACCACCCGCCAAGGGTTTTTGTTGCAGTTGCGGCAATTAATTGACTCCCGAAGTCTTCATTTCCATAGTGCATTGCTAACTTAGTAGCGAGAGTTGAACTAACATTTCCTAACCTAGTAACAGTTTGCCTTAGTTCCATTTCTCTAGTTGGCAACTGGCGCGTACCCATGACATTGAAGATTTCCTCTTCTGATGGAATATATCCAGCAACCAAAGTTTCTGCAAACATAACAAAGGCAGAAGCGGCTTTGTCTGCTATTCCCCAAAGAGAAGTGTTTAGATTGGTAACGCCTGCATCTTGAAGATAGTCTGTTAAATCATGTTCTATTGTTCCTAATAGCAGTGCGGGATTGTTTTCTGCATAAGTAACGAGGAGACTTGAAGTACCAGTAAAACCCAAACCATTAAGCTCTGTAGAAACTTGGCCTTTGGGATTGCCAGTAAGCATATAAAATGCGTCCACCGCCATCAGATGACCAGGTTTTGTGGCATAATCTGAGTATTTCGTGGGAACGGTAGAATCATCAGCCGAAAATTTATCTAATGTACTTCTGGAAATTTGAATAAGTTGCTGGTTTGTTACTTTTGGATTAGCTAAAAATTGATCAACGACTAACTTCGTAGCAGAATATCCATTAATAATATTGCCGCGATCGCTTGAAAATCGAGAAGTAATTGCATTGATAGCATTACTTATATCAGATGAGTTTCCTCTGAAACTCCACTGCGCTGGATTTAAATCAATATTTGGGTTGCTCATAGCTCTCAGTAATATGTTTTTCAATTGTAGAAAATGATCTAAAATCAAATTATTGGCAAAGCTTTTAGCTTTAACCATAATTTAGTAATGTAGAGTGGACATAGCCCACAAATTGCTTTGCTATTATTTATTCAGCCGAGTCAGCCGGTTTTTAAACAACTGCCTAACTAGCTGGTGTGGGTTAGGGTTGAAGACTGTCAAACCATCAATTAGCGGTTAAACCTTGATTTCTCACACCAGCCACCTGATTAGCTTGAACCAAGCCATCAGATTGAGCAAAATCGAACAAAACATCGTAAACAGCAGGAAAAATCGGCAACAGGGTAGAAGTCATGACATTAACTGCAAAGGTTTATTGCTAACAGTTTTAGCCTAACAATTGCCAATTTTTCAAGACCCCTGTAACAGAAATTAATATTTATACAGAAAACGGGTTTCTCAAAGAAGTTCTAGGATTGGATTTTTGCCAAAGACTGCTTAAATTCTGCGAGAGAATTAGCGGTAGCTGCTAATTTTAGTAGCTCTTCTAAGATAGTAGGGTTAGTCATTTTGCCGATTATCTCTTCAATTTCTGAAGAAATCTCTCCAAACCGCACAGTTAAAACTGTTTTTATGTCATCACGGCTTTTTTCTAACGCGCCAATTTCCTTGCCAATTTCCTTGCCAATTTCCTCGCCAATTTTCTTACCGCGTTTTATTCCTCGCAATTCCATATTACTCATTAAAGGCATGGTTCTTTCCTCCTCAAATTGTTTGATTTTACTTTCTAAACTTGACTGTAATTCAGGGGATAAAGTCATCATATTGTCGATGATTTCAAACAGTTTAATTATCTGTTCCCTCTCGAACTCCTTTTCATATAATCCCCTGATTAACCTCCACTTCCACTGTTCCCGTTCTGGCAGCTTCCCAGTAGTCGCTTTTGTTTTCAGGTGTGCCATGACTATTATAGCAAAGGGATTGCTACTTGCTTCTAGTTCTGTCCATCTTTCCTCATAGTCCAGTAATTTAACCGTTGGGAATTTGAGGCTGACTTCACAACCGGCGATAGTATAATTATAGGAATCTGGTCGCCAATTTACTCGTTCATCTCCTAATATAGCGAGACTGATAACTGGTTTCTGATACAAATCAAAGGCACGATAGTTATAAATATACATCCTCTGAGGGAAATTTTCTTCGTATTGGCTTTGAATTTCAATATGAATCAAAATCCACACTTCTTCACTCCTGAGTAACCAGACTTTATAGAGTTTGTCAGCAAAACGTTTTTTTGTCTTTGCTGAAGCGGTAATCCGTTTCAGTTCTTTTTCTAAGGATTCGGGAATTTTTGTCCAATCAATTAATTGGTGAACTTCAGGAAAAAAGAAGCATAAAAACGCTTCAAAATACTCGCTTAATGCTTCTTTCCAGGGTTCATCATAATTAGCGGTTGTTTGTTTCATTATGACAATTTTAGTGGGTTGTTGTCAGAAGGCGATCGCTAACGTCAAACCTAAGCAGTTAAAGTATTTAACCAATTGATTAAATCTTCAACCGTAGAGAAATCGAATAAAGCTTCTCCTAATACTTCGACATCATCAATACTTAACTCCATAATTTTAGTTTCCAATGAAGGATTAATCTCCCCTAACTTGCGTTTAATTTGACGAAGAATCAATGTCTTTTCGCGTTCGATACCTTGTTCGATACCGCGTTCAATACCTTGTTCAATACCTTGTTCAATACCTTGTTCAATACCTTGTTCGATACCGCGTTCGATACCTTGTTCAATACCTTGTTCGATACCTAGTTCAATACCTTGACGCATCCAACTGGTAGTAATTTGCATAACTCCCTCCTGTACGGGTTGACTAAATGTGCTAATCTCTTGTTGAAATTGTATCTCTTCGACCGGATTTAGATTGAGATAAGTATCAATAAATCCGGAAATTAATTGCATTTTTGCAGGATTTAACTTTAAAGTAATTAACAAGCGCAGACATTCCGCTTTTACCTTGGCTCGCTCTTTCTCGGCAATGTTCATCTTAGCCATCAAAGCTGAAGCAACCGGATTCGGTTGATTAAGAAAATCTCGCCAATTTAATCGATTTAACTGCACTACCTGATAGTTAAATTCTAAGACCTTAAAATCGGGAAAATCGACTACATATTGACTAATCGCTGCTCTTTTTGGCTTTGAATAAGAAAAAATTACAATCGGATAAATCGGTAAGACAAATTTCTCATGAAAGCGAGCAAAATAAGTAAACATTCGCCGATTAAACCACTTGCGGGAACTTTCCTGCGCCTCTACATGAATCAGAAAAAAAGATTCTTTTCCTCGAAACTTAACCTGTGCGACTAAATCGCTTTCATACCTTTCTCCTTCCGTGACATCGGTAAATACTTCTTTGTCTAAAAAAGTAATCGATTCCCTATCTAAATAATCTATCAATTGAGGAAAAAATAACTCAATAAATTCGACAAAAAAGGTGGAGATTAACTCCTTAAATAAGCGGTCATGGTCAATATTATTAGTCATGTAATATCATCTTAACTAATCTGAGCGATGAATGACTACTCTTATGTATTGTATTCTGAAAAGTCGGTTTTGGCAACGGATTGTTATGACCTCACCCCCTTAACCGACAGCGATTGCCAAATTCGCACAAAATCCATCAGATTGAGCTAAATCGAACAAAACATCGTAAACAGCAGGAAAAATCGGCAACAGGGTAGAAGTCATGACATTAACTGCAAAGGTTTACTGCTAACAGTTTTAGGCCAACAATCCCCAATTTTTCAAGGTTGCTATCACAAAAATTAACATTTATTACAAGAAAACGGGTTTCTCGAAGAAACCCGTTTTCTAAATATTTTCTCGAAGAAACCCGTTTTCTAAATAAAGGCAATCACTCTCCCCAATTCATAATTCCAGGCTCCCTTCTCCCGTATCATACTTTGTGCTTTTTGTCAAAAAAACTTTTTTTTTGCAATAAAACTACACAAAAAAAAGATCATCGTTGTGGGTGAAAATGACTGATTTACCCGTTTTAACTAGGATCACCTTCTAGGTGTGGCAAGGGTTTCAACCATTGCTGCCCAAAAAAGCACAAAATAACCCATTATGAAATTCTATCAAATCGCTGTAACCATTATAACGTCGTTGTTAAATAAAAATCTTTCTCAATTAATTCTTAAGAATTTATAAATATTGCGAAATGTTAATTTAAATATTCTCAAGTTTTTACAGTCAATAAATAATTTTTGCTTATCTTTGTCAGAAAATAGAACTTCTGCAAAAATCCAACATCTACCATGGGGTTAGGAGTCAGTTATCAGTTATCAGTTATCAGTTCACTGAGAAAACACCCCACACCCCACACCCTACACCCCACACCCCATACCCCACTTATTCAACAAACATGAAAGAATCGTGGCGAGAACGTCTGAATATCTCTCGAATAGCGATTAATGCCCCGAGGTTAACCATTGCTTTCTGGTTAGCGGTGGCAGTGGCGGGAATTTTGGCTTTTAGTTCCCTAAAATACGCTCTTTTCCCCGATATCAGCTTTCCAGTCGTAATAATTAACGCTCAAGCGGATTTAGCTACTGCTATCACCACGGAACAGCAATTAACTAAACCCCTAGAAAATCCCCTTTTCTCTCTCCCCGGTTGTCGCGATGTTTCCTCGACTACTGGACCCGGACAGTCAGTAATCAGCGTTTTCTTTAAAATTGGCACAAATTTAGACAAGGCCACCGCAGCAGTTAAACAGACTATCTCGCAAGTCCCTTTACCCCCTCAAGCTACCACAGAAGTTATCCCCGTTGATTTAAATGAGTCGGCAACAGTCACATATACGCTGGTGAGTGAGCAGAAAACTCTAGAAGAATTAAGCCAAATCGCCCAAGATAATTTAATTCCGCCCTTAAAAGCTCTTCCTGGTACGGCTAAAGTTAATTTACTCGGTCAAGGTACAGTTAGGGAAGATAATCCCCATAAAAGCTTAACCCGACCATTGCCCACGCTGGTGCGCTTTAACGGACAAGAAGCGATCGCAGTGCAGGTAATCAAACAAGGTGCGGCTAATAGTCTCGATCTCGTTGCTGAAGCAGAAAAACTGGTTAAAGACATAGCACAAAAACTGCCCGATGTCAAGATAATTTTAGCTGAAACCCAAGCGGAATATATTCGCGCTGCCCTACAAGGCACGATCGATGATTTACTTTTGGCAGTTTTGCTGTCAGTGCTGGTGATCTTGATATTTTTAGGCAGTTTCGCCGCTACGGTCATTTCTGCTCTGGTTATCCCCCTATCTCTTTTGGGGACTTTCATTATCATGGCCATCTATGGGTTTAATCTGGAAACCCTGACGCTGCTGGCTCTCGCTTTGGTGATCGGCATTGTCGTGGATGATGCGATCGTTGATGTGGAGAATATTTCCCGTTTAATCGATGCGGGGGAAACCCCGAAAAATGCGGCACTCAAGGGGACAAGGGAGATCGGATTAGCTGTCACCGCCTCCACTTTAACCATTGTTGCCGTGTTTATACCCGTGGCTTTTATGGGGGGTGCGGTGGGACAGTTTTTCCAACCCTTCGGTTTAACTGTCTCGGCTGCGGTGATTTTTTCTCTGTTGATCGCCAGAACCTTATCGCCAGTTTTGGCATTATATTGGCTGAAACCGCAGTCACAGGCAAAAATGACGAAACAAAAGCGACCGATTGAGAACACCTATCGAAGGCTCTTAAACTGGTCATTACGTCATCGTTTGCTGGTCATTGCTATTGCCCTAATTACCTTTTTGGCGGGTATTGCCCTGATTCCTTTTATTTCTAGGGGATTTATTCCCCGACTCGATCGCGGCGAGTTTAATCTGGTTTATACTTCTCCTTTGCCGAAAATAACACAAATTAGTCCTAATAAACCGACGGCTAAGAGTTCTAGCGATAGTTTCGCTTGGATTTCCCAGTTAGCGAGTTCTCCCGAAAGTTTTCTTTTGCGTCGCACTATCCGCGATGGCAGCAAATTAGAAGCGCCGATTTTGCAGGATGGGGAAGTGGAATCGACTTTTATGATCGCCGGTTTACGCGGTGAGCCGAATCGGGGCAAAATTCACGTTAAACTGAAGGGCGATCGTAAATCTCACACCAGTGCCGTGCAGCAGCGAATTCGGCAAATTTTACCGACAATTAGAGGGGTGAATGTCAGTGTCGAGGACATTCCTTTTGTGCAGACGGAAGCGGAAAAGCCGATCCAAATTGCGATTAAAAGCGATGATTTCAAGCTATTGCGCGATAGTGCCGAGAAATTGCGGGTTGAGGCCGCTAAAATCGCCGGTTTAAAGGATATTTCCCTATCATCTAGATTAAATGAGCGGGGGGATTTTTTGGCGATCGAGCGTTTAAATAGTCAACAGGCGATTTTTCTCAGTGCTAATCTCAGTCCGGATTTAGGATTAGAAGATGCGGCGATTAAAATTGAAGGGATTCCTTTACCGGAAGGGATAACTTTACAGCGTTGGGGTACTTCTTCTCAAAGTAGCGATGTTTTGGGCAGTTTTGGTCGCACTTTAATCCTAGCGACAATTTTAATGTTAGGAGTTTTATGGTTATTATTCAGAAGACTGTTAGAAACTATCGTCATCGCTTTATGTTTACCTTTAGCGATTGTGGGGGCAATGTTGGGGTTATTGGTAACGGGTAGTGAGTTTAGTATAATTTCTTTGATCGGGTTTATCTTCCTCTTGGGATTACTGGATAAAAACGCTGTGTTATTGCTGGATTATACTAACCAATTGCGTCAACAGGGTTGGAGTCGGGAGCAAGCGGTTTTAGAAACGGGAATGATTAGGTTAAGACCGATTTTAATGACCACTTGTTCGACAATTTTAGGCATGATTCCGCTCGCTTTGGGATTGGGTACTGGTGCGGAATTGCGGCAACCCATGGCGATGGTAATTGTGGGAGGTTTAGTCACTTCTTCCCTGTTGAGTTTAATTGTTGTGCCTGTGTTATATCTAAGTTTAGAGGATGTTTGGAACCAGATTAAAGCCGGTCAAAAGTAGCTAGTTTTACCGTCGCTTTAGTTATTGTTTTGGCTTCTGATTACTATAGAGTCGTTTGAATTCTTTTTGTTGTTGATTATGATCGACAATTGGCTCAGGATAACCACAACGATGTCTTTCTAAACGGGGGATTTTTCCGGTTACTAAATATTCCGTATCTACGGAAGCTAATTCCGGCAACCACTGACGAATATATTCCCCTTCCGGATCGAATTTTTGTGTCTGACTAGCGGGATTAAAAATTCTTAAAGGTTTCGGATCCATGCCACTAGAGGCACTCCACTGCCAACCACCATTATTAGCGGCTAAATCGCCATCAAAAAGTTTCTGCATGAAGTATTTTTCGCCTTTTTGCCAGTTAATAATTAAATCTTTGGTTAAGAAACTCGCCACGATCATGCGACAACGATTGTGCATCCATCCCGTTTCATTTAATTGTCGCATGGCCGCGTCAACGATCGGATAGCCGGTTTTTCCCTGGCACCAAGCTTGAAAATGTTCTTCGTTATCCTGCCAAGGAAAATGACGAAATTCTTTTCTATAAGCACCCTCAGCCAATTCTGGGAAAAAATAGAGACAATGCTGGTAAAATTCCCGCCAAGCTAACTCTTGCTGCCAAGTGATAATACTATCTTTTGCTTCCTCGGCGCGGCAATTTTCTAATAATTCTAGGGTTGCGGTCCAAATTGTGCGGATGCCAATCGCCCCAAATTTTAAAGCGGCACTCAAGCGCGAGGTGCCATCGAAAGCGGGGAAGTTACGATCTTCTTGATAATTGTTAATAACCCCTTGACAAAATTCTTCTAATCTGCTATGGGCGGCCTTTTCTCCGGGAGCGAGGGGTAAGGGGTTTTGCCAAGTAAAACCTAAATTTTCTAGGGTTGGTAAGTTAATAGTTTCTGCGAGTTTCTCCCCCTCATTTTCCTCTAATCCTTGCAGGTTTTCTAGGGTTGTGGGGCTGGCTTTGGCTAATTGGCTCCAATTTTTCCAAAAAGGAGTATATACGGTGTAGGGACTTTTTGAGAGGGTGAGGACTTGTCCGGGGGCATGGAGAAGTTGATCCCAGAAGGTTTCTACTTTAATTCCTTTTTTTTGTAAAGCGGCGATTACCTGTTGATCCCGTTGACGCGCGTAGGGTTCGATATCGAGGTTAAAAAAAACTGCTTTTGCCGATAAATTGCCGGCTAAGTTGACGAGTGTTTGACTGGGGTTGCCGCGAATAATCAGTAATTGACTACCTTTTTGGCGATAATTTTTTTCTAATTCCTCCAGACAACCGAGGAGATAGGCAACTCTAGCAGGGGCGATATCATCCCTCTCTAAAATAGCAGGATCGAGGCAGAAAACCCCGATAATTTTCGGACTGCGCTCCCTAGCTTTACTCAGTCCAATATTATCCGAGAGACGTAAATCGCGACGATGCCAGAAAAGGATTAGATTTGACATAAAGTAAGGTGATGAGAAGATTATCAGGGGCGAGATTATTGGGGTACAGTTAAGAACAAATTCAAGTCAAAAATACTCTTTCTGTAATTATAGGACAGTGGATCAAGAATAATTGTCTAATTTTACAATCTAGCTGTAATTGGCAGTTAATTTCTTGACAAAATCTCGATGTTCTGCTGTTTCTAACCCCCGCTGCAAAATCAATAAAACTTTTCCTAAGTCGCCCATTAATAAAGCGTTTTTATCTAGCCATAAACCGGGGAAGATTTGGGAGCGCATTATGCCCTCACTATCGGGTTCTAGTTTAATATATTCTCCTGCCTGTAGCCGAAACCAATCAATTTTTTGTTCATAAAACCGCCAGACTAGATATTCTTGGACTTGATTGCGACGGTAAACATTTAATTTTTGATGAACATCGTAGGAAGCACTAGACGCGGCAATTTCGACAATTAATTCCGGCGCTCCTTCTACATAATCATCTTGACTAATTGTCGATTGTCCTCCCTTGTCAATTCTTAATAGGGCATCCGGTTGGGGTTCGTTATCAATATCTAATCTCACGGTGCAATTATCCCCTAATTGCAGATAGGGGGTAAAAGCTTTATAAAAACCCAACCATAACATAATATGTGCGTGGGGTTCACCATGTTGGGTAATTCTCAAGGGAGATGCCATATAAACAATTCCTTCAATTAATTCCGCTTTTTTGAGATGGGGCATCCCTTGATAACGTCGTTCAAATTCCCATCGAGTTAATTTATCGCCGTTTTCTAGGGGAGGAATTGTTAAAGAATCAGCTATTACTGGGGTAGTTGTCATAAGTTTTCTCTTTTCACCCGTCTTCTAGTTAATCTTTGCCCGCTATCGGATCGGAATTTTTTCCTGATCTTCCATTATTATAACACCCATCGGTAGGGTGTGTTAAAGTAGCTCAACACACCCACAAAAATCAATTAGAAGTCAGCAAATAATCGATAAGTTTAATTAATCTTTTCTCTTTAACTCCTGACACTGGGCGATTTAGGACATCTTCCAAAGAATCAAAGGGCTTTTCTGAACGTTTTTTCAGAAAGTCATTAACAGATGCAGGTGGAATTCCCACTTTTTTAAGTTGATTAGCATCACAGCTATTCAAAAGCTCTAAAATCGACTTAGAAGGAGGAGAAGGAGGAGAAGGAGGAGAAATAATAATTTTTTCTTCCAGTCTTTTGATTTCTTTTTGGTACTCCTCTCGGATTGCTTGTAACTGGGTTTCTAATCGTTTTTCAAGATTACTCATCCTCAATTCTAGAGGATTATCTATTTTTTCGGGCTTGGTAATTAACCCAGGAGAAGGAGATAATAACTGTATTTGCTGTAAAGCGATACTCTCCGCTTCTTTATCAACTACAAAAGCGTTAATCATCTCGATGTCAGGAACTTTCTGATTGGCGATAACAGAAGCATAATATTCTAAATCTCCACTAATAATATTATAACGTTCATCAACTTTTTTATTATCAGCTTTTTTGAGAATAGCAGGGCGAATAATTCCACCCATTTCAATAATAAGATTGGCTAAATTCTCTAATTCAGTTTCAGAGAAGGTTTCTCTGGGAAGGGAAGGATTAATATCAGTAATATCGACTCGTAAAAATTTCCACATTTATTTAACTCCTATTTTAGCTAAAACTTCAATTGCTAAGGCTTCAAATTCTGCTGCTGATACTCCCGCATCAGCTTGATGTTCGGCATAATCGATTATAGATTGGGGGGCAGGAATTTCTAAATCTCCCACGGTAACGTATTGATTTATACAGCGAGATAAAGGCATTCTTTCCGAGATAGTCGATTCCATCAAAGGTAAATTATATTTGTCTGGAATCACTTGTTTTTGTTTGGGAAAATTATATTTTAAGTATTGAGCATGGGTGGAAATTTTGGAAGGTAAAACGCCTAAAATTTGTAGGGTTGGTTTACCCAAATCTCCACGACTTTCATTGATTTCCTCTTGAACAAAGTTTTTAACGCTATCTAATCCTTGATTAGAAAATGGTTTAAGATCAGAAGGAATTATTAGATAGTCAGCTGCAATTAAAGCAATGCGTGCATATAAATCAAGTGCGGGAGGTGCATCAATAATTACAATATCGTATTGATCCTTTACTTTCTCTAATTTTCTGGCCAATCTAGCAAATACCGCCGCATTATCTTTAATTTTAGCTTGGTTAGCAATTAAAGATATGTGAGAGGGAATAACATCAATTTCTGGATGATTGAATCCTTGAGACTTTCTGACAATATTCTCAATAAAAATACGGTTACTGTTATCTAGCAAATGAAAGACATTTTTATCTTTTAAATCATCGTCATCATCGAATTGAAACTTAATTAAACCAACGGCAAAGGTACTATTAGCTTGAGCATCAATATCAATTAATAAAACTCGCTTACCTTTTTTACTCAAAGCTGCCGCTAGATTGGTAGCGACGGTGGTTTTACCAACACCACCTTTATGATGATAAATTGCGATGGTTTTCATGGGATTTTTGTTGTTGATTGTTGGAGAATTAAGCGGTGGAATGCCTAGGGATAAGGTTTCGTAGCCAATCAGAGATTTTAACTGTTCTAAGTGAGAGGCAATTTCTAACCCAGAACATCTAAAAACTAAATAAATTTTATCGGGTTTTCTTCGATAAAGTTGAATCTCATCACCGTTGGTTAATAATCCCCACTGCACTTTAAAGTAGTTGAGATAATAACCTAAGCGGTGACGATGATTGATGAGCTTTTCTCTGGGGTTTTTAGCCTCGATAATTAGACAGTGAGAGGATAAAAACTGCCTTTTATTGATAGGTTTTTGAGCGGAAACAAGGAAGTCTAAGCGGACTTTACCGAAGCTAACTTGTTGATACCAATGTTCGGCATTGTAGCCTAGTTTTGGGAGTAAATACTGGACAATTAGTTTACTCTCCACTTCCCTTTCGTTATGACAATGATGAGGATTGAAAGTCACACATTTGAGGAAATAAGTAGTTGGACAAAAGTAAAGTTAACTGTGGGGTAAGGAGTCAGGAGTCAGGAGTCAGGAGATAGGAGTCAGGAGTAAGTAAGAATTACGGCAATTTACATTTCTTAAGATAGACAACAGAATTTATGTCCGACTACTTACTTAAAAATAACTTATTGTTAGTTTAAATGATGACAGCCCTTCCCGTCAAGGTAAAGCACAGAATCCGGCTCTTCGTTACTTGGTATGGTTCGATAGGGGGGCATAAATCGACTAAATCCTTATCTGGCAAGAGATTTAATTGATTAGTTCGCTCTAGATCAAAAACAATTGACAAAAATCGCCAAATATCTTTCTCTATAAGGGTTTCATCTCTTATAATTCTGTCCGTTGCATAAGACAAACCGAAGAGCCGTAAATCCTTACTTAATCAAGTATTTCAGCTGCAATAAAGAACCCTATCTCTCACCTATTGGTGAGCAGCAGAAGTTATTAAAAGAGGGCGAATGCAATTCGCCCCTACAATAACATTATCGCCCCAATAGTAGGGGCGCATCGCGTGCGCCCAAATGTAATATTGTGTGTGCCCAAATGTAATATTGTGTGCGCCCAAATGTAATATCGCATGATCCCAAATGTGATATAGATACTTCTCCAAAATTGAGATGCACCAAGCAGAGAAAACCATCCTACCCACAGCTTAAATTAATGGATCTGCATAATTTTCTCGGCTACTTTCTGGGAAATAAAAGGTAAAATTGAGCGGTTTTGACTGTTATCTTTTCCCTCGGTAAATACCACCAAGAGATAGGGAGTATGATGGGGAATTTCAATATAGGCTGCATCGTGACGTACTTGACTTGTCCAACCAGCTTTTGACCAAATTTGACTATTTTCCGGTAATCCTTGCCCCAAAAATCCTAAGATTTGTGTATCATCTCCTTGACTTGTCCAATCAGCAGGATTAAGACTTCGTTTTAGTAAAGACATCATCATCTGGGAACGTTGGGAAGAAACCGCAATCCCCCCGATAATAGTATGAATTAAACGCGCCACTGCATTGCTAGTTAACATATTGCGATTCTCCATTAATTCCCCTAAAAAAGCGCGTTCACGTCCATAGGGACCGTCAGACCAAGTTTTTTGATTAACGTTAATTGTCGCTAATTCCGGCCAATTTAGGGATTGAAAATAACGATTAACTATGTTGCGTTGTTGCTTCCAAGTTTCAAAGGGACTGGCGGCAATTTCTGGACCGCTAGTGGTTCCCGTAACCAGATCTACAACTAAACTGGCAGCATCATTACTAGAGTCAACAATCATGTCACGAATGGCGCGATTTAATTCGCTGCTTTCGGCAATCATTCCCCCCTCTAACCACTCATGAATTGCTACCAGATAAAACAATTTCACTAAACTAGCGGGATAGGTTCTTTCTTGTCCGCGATAACTAAATCCGCGGGGGGAATATTTCCAGAATTCTTCGTGAGAAATTGCTCCCCCCGTGTTGACGACAACGGGAGGATCATATACTATCCAAGTTAGGGCAATTTGTTCTTGAGCTAATTGGGGAAATTCTCGCCAAGTTGTTTCTAAAATATCTGTACCGAACTGTTGGAGATGGTCTTCAGTATGAAAAAAGTTCATAGGTGTGCTGCAAAGTCAAGAGTTAGAAGGTGGATAAATTCTTGAATCGGCAATTCTCATTTTACGGTAAAATTTACCGATAATTAATTATTTGAGCGCTTTTGAGTTTAATGTTTATATCTACCGATGAGGTTCATCTCTATTTTATCAGTCTTGATCCCTCTGGGGATAGACTAGAAAAACTGGCTTCTTTGCTCTCGGAAGATGAAATAATTAGAGCTAATCGTTACCATTTTCCCGAACACAAGCGGCGTTTTTTGGTGGCGAGGGGGTGTTTACGCGAGATTTTAGGGTCATATTTGGCGATAAGTCCCGAAAAAATCGAGTTTATCTACAGTGAGCGGGGAAAACCGAGTATTAACTACCAATTGCAGTTTAATCTCTCCCATTCCGAAGATATGGCCATCTGTGGCTTGACTTTAACCGCTCGCATCGGGGTAGATTTAGAGAAAATGCGCCAGATGAAAGATTTAGATAGCTTGACAAAAAGGTTTTTTTGTGCTAGGGAACATGAGGTTGTTGAAAAGTCCCCAGAGAAGGAAAAGCTATTTTTTCAATTATGGACGGCAAAAGAGGCTTATTTAAAGGCACTGGGAACGGGAATTAGCGGGGGACTCGATCGAGTGGAAGTGGGCCTCAATCCCTTAAAATTAGACAATGTGGCGGGGGAATGGCAATTATGGACAGCGGCAATCGGCGATAATTATCGAGCGACGGTGGTTATCGAAGGTAGCGATCGAGTGATTAAAACCTTTGGCCTTTCTGATCTATGATTAATTGGGGAGTTAATTGCCTTGAGAAATTCAGTAATTATTCCTAGCTATCTCAAAAAAAGCTTGTCCTTAATTATTACTTAACCTTGTTTTCTCTATGCGAATTGCTCTTTTTACAGAAACCTTCTTACCGAAAATCGATGGCATTGTCACCCGTCTTAAACATACCGTAGAACACCTACAAAGATTAGGTCATCAGGTATTAGTTTTCTCTCCCGATGGCGGTTTAAAGGAGTACAAAGGTGCTAAAATTCATGGAGTTACAGGGATTCCCTTACCCCTATATCCGGAATTAAAAATGGCTTTCCCCCGGCCTTCCGTCGGTCAAGCTTTAGAGAGGTTTAAACCTGATATTATTCATGTGGTTAACCCGGCTGTTTTAGGGGTGGGAGGCATTTATTTTGCCAAAACTATGAACATTCCCCTCGTCGCTTCCTATCATACCCATCTCCCCCAATACCTACAACACTATGGATTAGGTTCCCTAGAAGGATTACTCTGGGAATTATTAAAACTGGCCCACAATCAAGCAAGTTTAAATCTCTGCACTTCCACCGCTATGGTGCAAGAATTATCTAGTCGTGGCATTGAAAAGGTAGAGCTTTGGCAAAGGGGAGTCGATACGGAATTATTTCAACCTCATTTAAAATCCCCAGCTATGAGACTGAAATTATCCCAAAATAACCCCGATAGTCCTCTCTTATTATATGTTGGTCGAGTGTCGGCCGAAAAAGAAATCGATCGCATTAAACCAGTATTAGAAGCGATTCCCGAAGCAAGATTTGCCATTGTGGGAGATGGTCCCCATCGGGAAGCTTTAACAAGTCATTTTGCCGACACAAATACCCATTTTGTCGGTTATTTACAGGGGTTAGAATTAGCCTCCGCTTTTGCTTCCGCAGATGCTTTTCTGTTTCCCTCACGCACAGAAACCCTCGGTTTGGTACTCTTAGAATCCATGGCTGCCGGTTGTCCGGTGGTGGCGGCAAATTCGGGGGGAATTCCCGATATTGTCACCGATGGAGTTAATGGTCATCTCTTCGATCCTAGGGATGAAAAGGGTTTAATTAGTGCCACCCAAAGATTACTAACCGCCAAGGCAGAAAGAGAGGAATTACGACGAAATGCGCGTCTAGAAGCGGAAAAATGGGCATGGCAAGCGGCCACCAAACAGTTATTAAATTACTATCACCAAGTTTTGAATAATAATTCTGTGGCTTTTGCCGCTTAATTGTTGTCAAAATGCTCGAATTTAACCGCAAAAACCTTGACCTATTGTAACTTTTATGGCCAGCGCACCCAGTACCACCTTAGATAAGTCCACCCAAGGGGTGAAAAAGACTTATCCCAACTATAAAGTTATTGTTCTCAACGATGACTTTAACACCTTCGATCATGTGGCCAATTGTTTAATTAAATATATCCCGGATATGACTACCGATCGAGCTTGGGAATTAACTAATCAAGTTCACTACCAAGGACAGGCAATTGTCTGGACAGGTCCCCAAGAACAAGCGGAACTTTATCACCAACAATTGCGACGGGAAGGATTAACCATGGCTCCCCTAGAGGCCGCATAATTATGAATAATGGTCGCTTAGTTTGGAATCATTCTACTCATATTCCGGGGTTGATTGCGGTATTAGAAAAGTTAATTACTTATCAGGGAATCACCACTGTCACCCCCGGGGTACTTTCTCGCTCAAAAGGTCATTGTCCGCGGTTACAATTGCGGATATCAGTGCCAATTCGTGGTGGTTTTAAGCTGATTGCGAGGACAGGAAAAAGTGTTCAGGAAGTCTTTGTTATTACCGATTTAAACCAAGAGGATTTAGAAATGGCTATCCAAGCTTGTTTAGGAAAATAACTGTCGTGGGTGCGTTGTTGAAAAGCTGCTGGTTACTAATCATTGTTCTTCTGTTTTTCTGTTTACATTCTCTCCCTAGTTTGGCAGTAGTGGATAGGGTTCCCTTAACAGTAACTTTATTGCAGGAACGTTTAAGCGCACCCGTCCTTAAAGAAGGGATGACTACTATCGATTTAGCCAATTTAGTTATCGATATCCGGGATGAAAATAAGGAACTGCAAGAACAATTTTATCAACAGATTCAAGGTCAAATTAATCGCGCTAAACAACCCCTAGGTTTAGATTTTAGTAATTCCTTAATTCAAGGCAATTTTATCGCTTCCCGTCTGGGTTTACCGACTCCTTTAACAAAAGTGGCTCTCGCTACTCTATTATCCCCCACGGAAGAACAGTTATTACAACAGGACGAAAATTTCTTATTCGATAGTGATGAACCAGTTTTTAATGTCACAGTATTTCGCGGACCGGTGAAGTTGCAGGGAACCGTATTTATGGGAGAAGTGGACTTTTCTAAGACTTTTTTTCTGCAAATTGTCGAAGCAATGGCAGCAAAATTTAGTCGTGAAAGTAATTGGGTAGAATCGCGTTTTGCTAGGGTGGCAAAATTTACCAAAGCCAATTTTATGGGAGATGTAAATTTTAGTCAAAGTCAATTTTTAAATAAAGCCATCTTTCGCAGCGCACATTTTAAAAGTATTACTAACTTCCATCGCAGTCATTTTACTGCCGAAGCTTATTTTGATCAAACTAAATACGATAAACTCGCAGATTTTACCCGTACTTTCTGGGAAAAAGAAGCTAATTTTTCCCAAAGTCAATGGCGAGATCGTCCGCTATTTTCTAAGAGTAGATTTTTAAGTTTATTAACCTTTAGAAATGCCACTTTTGAAAAATCAGGCGCTTTCCGGTCTAGTTATTTTAATGGTGTGGTTAGTTTTCAAGATGTGAAACTTTTAGATCAGGTAGATTTTAGTAATTCCACTTTTACTAAAAATAGTTATTTAAGTGTATCAGGATTAGCTTTTGATTCCGATAAAGCGAAAATACTGGGAGATAGAGGAGTAATTGGTCAAGCAATTTATTTACCAAACCTAGCAGGAAATGAGACAGTTTTAAGAAATTTAGTTCGTAATTTTCGCTCCCTAGAACAAATTGCCGATGCCAATCAAATTGAATACAAAACCGAAAAATTGCGATTACAACAGTTAAAACAAAAACTAAATAATATCTCAGTTATTCGCCTAATTAACCTCACTTGGGTAGCTGATTTTCTGCATACTTCTTTCCTTACTTTACTATTACTTTTAAGTCAAGATGGTACGAATTTTAGTTTAGTTTTTGGGACAGGAATCATAATTTTTGCCTATTTTGGCTGTTTATTTTGGTTAATCGATCGCGTGCGTCGTCTCACTCCTAAACCAGTAATTCCTAATGGTTATGAAATCTTTTGTATGGTAACTAGCTATATTATTCTCACCCTTTCTGGTGTGTTTAATATCCTGCAATCTGCCAGTCGTCCCCTACTAACTTTAACAGCTATTGCCCTAATTCTTGTCCCCTTACCCCTAATTTTAATTATCGAACTTTATCGTCGGGGACGCTATCACGATTTAATGGATAGTTCCTATTTTCTGCAAGATGGTAGTATGCGACAATTACGCTTATTAATCACCCGTTTACCCGTGGTTCCCGAATTCCCCCTCTTTCGCGATCGTTATACTCCTATTCCTTGGCAAAAGCGTTGGAATTGGTTAAATTATTACGATTTAAGTCTCAATAATTTGCTAAAATTAGGCTTTAACGATTGGCGAGTTCGCGATCGAGAATTACCCGCTATCATTTCCTTTTTAGTTTGGTATCAATGGGGTATCGGCATCTTTTATATCACTCTCCTTATCTGGACTCTCTCGCGCACGATTCCGGGGTTAAATCTCTTGATTTATTTAAAATAAACTGTAAAAATTTGAATACAGCAGTTATCTTTTCGTTTTGGGTAACAGAAATATGAGTGGAAAGAGGAAAAAACCATGAATGCCAAATTGATTGAATCTCTCGTCCAAATTATACAATCCCTTTCTGAAGAAGAAAGATTGCTCTTAGAAAAGAAATTAGCTGCCCATGAAACTCAAACAGATTTTGATAACCTAGCCCAAGCTTTAGCAGAATTGCGACAAATTTGTGCTGAAGAAAACTATACTATAGAAGTTCCTCCTCGCCAAGATCGTTCTAATCCATTTGCAGAAAGCTTAAATGACATTCCTGTGTGATACTAACATTATCAGCGAGTTAGCACGTCCCCAACCTAAGATTTTTCTGCTAAAATTATCTACACAACAGTACACAAGCGCGAAAAGCAATAGTCTATGCTAGAAAAAATCGGAATGGGAGAATTCCGGGATCATCTCGCCAAATATTTGAGTTCTACTACTCCCATCGCCGTCACTTGCCAGGGTCAGACGGTGGGTTATTTCTTACCGGCACGACCGGAGCCATCGGAAGCGGAGATCGACGGGTTAAAACGCGCCGCCGAGAGGTTGGATGCGCTTTTACGCGAACAGGGACTTTCTGAAGATGCGCTCGTTCGCGAATTCCGTCAACTCCGGGAAGGCGAGCGTTAGGCTTTCTGCTATGACGAAAAGAATCGTTCTGGATGCCAATATTCTCATCCGTGCCGTGTTGGGGAAAAAGGTACGGGAGATGATCGCTCGGTTCGCTCCCACGGTAGATTTTTTTACGACCGATCGCTGTTACGCCGACGCAAGGCGATATTTACCGATTCTTTTCGAGAAACGCGACCTAGGGAGCGAGGACGCGATGGCAGTCTTGGAAGGTTTGACCGGTTGGGTGCGGATCGTGGATAACAGCCTGTACGCTTCTTACGAGGGGGAGGCTAGAAAACGCATCGCCGCGCGGGATGTGGACGATTGGCCAGTCGTGGCGCTGGCTTTATTGCTGGAATGCCCGATCTGGACGGAAGACGCGGATTTTTTCGGCACGGGGGTGGCAACCTGGACGAGCAATCGGGTTCACCTGTATTTCGGTGAGTGAACGACGGCGATCACAACAATATCCGATATTCTGGTGAATTCGTAAGAATCGAAGATATCCCGCCGTAGTCGGTGGGTATCTCCCTGGGCTAGGTGCGCTTCCCAACTTTGCGAGCGTTGGATGAGTTTGGCTAGGGTTAATCTCAGACCGGCTAGATAGGGTTTGCTGAATAAATTTGAAATGTAGGCAAAGTAAAGGTTTTGGGGCTTTTCTTGCGAAACAGGTGCAAGATTTTGAGAGAATCGTCGTTCAAAACCTTGCGTCTTCATCGGCCCGCGTCCTGTAGGGGCGAAGCATTCGGACAATAACCTATCGGTGAAAAGGTAGATTTTCTATCCGAATGCTTCGCCCGTACTTATTCAGCAAACCCTAGATAGAGCTTGCTGAATAAATCTAAAAACTCTGTTGGATTGCAGAGAATGACATTTGAGGGAATGAAACGACCCCACCCCGCCTATCGGCACCCCCCTTATCAAGGGAGATCCCCCCGCCTATCGGCACCCCCCTTATCAAGGGGGGCAGGGGGGATCAAACCCCCCTTATCAAGGGAGATCCCCCCGCCTATCGGCACCCCCCTTATCAAGGGGGGCAGGGGGGATCAAACCCCCCTTATCAAGGGAGATCCCCCCGCCTATCGGCACCCCCCTTATCAAGGGGGGCAGGGGGGATCAAACCCCCCCAGATAATTGACCCCCTAAACCAATACACTTGTGCTATAGCTTGCCCAAAAAAATTCCAGAAAAGGGAATGAGGGAAAAAAGGGAAAAAAAAGGGGAAAAGGGTTACAGGGTTCTCCCAGCACCGCACACCACCCGAAAACCGTCGTAGTTGACGTAGTCGCGGCGGTAGTTGATGTTGCGGTAAGCAGAACGGCAGTAATTTGGATTGTTGTACCAAGAACCGCCCCGCAATACACAATATCGGTCATCTATCAAGAGTTCATTTATACTATTTAATAAATTTTCATAACGATTATCAATATTTTTTTCGTCCCAAACGCTCCCGTCTGTGGGCGGTGCGCCTTGATAATCACCGTGCCACGGATCTAAACACCACTCCCAAACATTCCCGTGCATATCGTACAGCCCAAAGGCGTTGGGGGGATAGGAGCGGACGGGGGTGGTTTTATTTGGGGATTGTTTCGCCTTTTCTTGTTGATAGACCTTTGAACTATTGTAATTCGCCAGTTCTGCCGTGATCGTCTCGCCAAAGTGGAAGGGGGTGGTTGTTCCCGCTCTACAAGCGTATTCCCACTCGGCCTCGCTTGGTAAACGGTAATTTTTTCCCGTGTGACGGGACAGACGAGCGCAGAATTCGATCGCATCGTACCAACTCAGGGACTCGACGGGGTTGTTATCACTTTCCTTAAAACGCGCGGGGTCTGGATCGAGGTCTTTTCCCTCCCTCGGTAGGTGGGCCACGAACCGCCATTGCGCCAGGGTAATCGGAGTCTGGCTCAGGTAGAAGGCACTGACCCTCACGAGGTGTTGGGGTTTTTCAGACTCGTAATCGTCCTTTTCTCCCGGTGAACCCATCAGGAAAGTTCCCCCCGGGATAGCAACCATGGTCAGGGGTTCGATTTCCTCCCCTAGGGGTTCCTCGTAGTAGTAGGCCTCCAGGGGTTCTCTTTTGGTAATTTCTCCCCGTTTATCGACGTATAGGGTCTCGAAGGTGAATTTTAGGAGTTTTTCCGGGGTCAAGATTTCCTGTTTTCGCTGCCTCACTCTCTCCTCGATGTTTTGGGCGATATCGGCGTACTCTCCCCCCCAAGTGCGGAGAACAGCCGCGTCCACCTCAGCGAAATAGAGAGAGCGATCGCTGACTGCATCCGCTAGAGAACCCTGTGGATTGGGGATTAGAGCCGAAAAATCGCGAAATTCGCCGTAATGGTCGCGAATATAATCGCCGATGCCCCGCCAAATATCGATCGTGCGCCGGTTGGCACTATCTGCCAACAGTAACTGACGAATGCCGGGGTAAAAATCGTACCAAGCATCCGGAACCGTCGCTCCCTCCGGACTAAAGGTAGATTTTTCGACCAGTCCGCTAAAAAAGACCTCCGCTAGATGCCAATGTTTACTATCGGGTAAAAATCGCCGCTGTGCCAATCGCATCACCGGAGGAATCAGGGGAACGGCCGCCAGCACTTTAGCCAGTTCTCGGGCCAAGGGACTAGCATCGATTAAAAAGCCTCTCAATAACTCTTCCGGGGGTTCCGCTTCCGGAGCGGCTGCCTCTTCTTCTCCGGTTTCACCCATATTCACCCCCGCAGTGGTTGCTCCCATTAAAACCCCCTGAATGGAGTTACCACCGCTCCCAGCGATAAATTTCGCCCAGGTTGCAAAGTGAGCAGGGGATAGATTGAAAATGGGGAACTGATAGAGAATCTGCTTCGTGCGGAGTTTTTCCCCCACTTGCAGTATTGCATTGGCAGAAGCGGGACCCGGTGCAATCAAAGGCCGGAGTATTGCCCCCTCTAAAGCGGTTCGTTGCCATAGCTCCTGCGGGAAAATGTGAGCAATGGTGACGGGGTGTTCTTTTCCCAGATCCGCTAGGGTGGCGAAGGCAGACCCCGATCGCCAAGCTTTCCCCAAAGTATCGGTTAGGACGATAAAAAGTCGGTTTCCAGAGGGTGCAACCAGACTGCGAGGGTTCCGTTCGATTTGCCCGGCACCGGAAAGCAAACGAGCTTCATTTTCACCGGTCTCGAACCACCAAACCCGCACGTCCCTAAAAAAGCCTTGCCAACGGAAGAGGGTGGTCATTCCCCCCGCTAGATCTCCCCAAAATTCCATCGGGGGAGAGCGATCGATCAACAGGTGAACCTCTAACCAACGTTCTAGGGGGGGACGGAAAGCGAGCATCGGTAATCCCCCCGCTTCGGCCGTCCGTTCCACTGTAACCTCGATATCCAACTCGTCGGCCCGTAATCCAGGCACGCGACGCGCTAGGGGGAGAATTGCCTTACTGATGGCGGTGGGTTCGGGTATCGGAAAGGGATCGGGGACACGAACGGGAGAAGAACGATCGCTCTCGACCGAATCGCGCTTCCGGGAGGTCTGCATCGGGCGATCGATGTTTTCGGGATAGGCAACGGGGAGCGTTGACTCGATCGCTCCGGGGGGAGGGGTTTTTTCACCGCTGCCGGATGACCGGTTATCCTCCTTATCATTAGATGAGGTTGCTTCCGACTGTCCGGGCTGCTCCATCGACCAAGGCGCGATAATTCGATCGAGGTAAGCAGCGCACCAGATCAGTTCTGCCATTTCCCTCTCGTCTTCCCACCAGATAGCTTTTTTCCCTTCCATCTCTCCCCCTACCCTTGCAAGGATTTAAAGATGGTGTCTAGCAGCGATTGGCGATCGGTGGCGGTGAGGTCGTTTCCCTGTAGTAACAGATAGACCGCGTTGAGCAGTTGATCGGTGGCTAGTTTGTCTTTGCGTTTAATTCGATCGAGAAATTTCCGGATCAGATTTCTGGCCGGTTCGTCCAATTGATTTAGGCGCTCCGGTGGGAAACGTTGCTCTAGTATGCGATAGAAATCATCCTCGTTGTCGGGTTGTTCGAGTCTTAAACGCAAACATCGACGCAGGAAAGCAGGGGGAAACTCCCGGGCCTCGTTACTGGTCATGAATACTAGGGGGAACTCCTGACAAGACACACAACCTCGATCGATCGGGATTTTTTCCTCGCTGTCATCCTGTTGACCGCGATAGGGAAGAACGGATTGGTCGCCGGTTTTTAATCGTGTCAATTCCGGGATCTCAAAAAATCCCTCCTCGAAAATATGGAGGAGATCGTTAGGCATATCGATATCGCTTTTATCGATCTCATCAATTAGCAGCACCGCCGGTCGTCCTGGACGGGATCGATAAAAAGCCATCCCCATGGGGCCTAATCTTAGATAGCTGCCGATATCTGGTTCCTCGTACTCTCCCCCCTCTCCCACTTTCTGTCTTTGTAGGGAAGCTTCCTGTAACCGTCCGATCGCATCGTAGGCATAAAGACCCTCTTTAAGGGTGGTGCGGGAAACGATCGACCAACGGTAGGGGCCGGGTAGTCCCAATTCCCGCGCCACTGCGTAGGCCAGGGAAGTCTTGCCGGCGCCGGGGTTGCCCTCGATCAGTAGGGGACGACGCAAACAGAGGGCAGCATTCACCAATTCCACCGCTTTCTTATCCGCGACGAATCCTAAAGCCCTAGGGTCGATTTTTCCCTGTTCGGGCGGTATTTCCTGCGATTTTGCCGCTTTTGTCCATGCTTCCGGGGATAGGCTAAAACTGCGCCAAGGGGGTGGCGGTGGGATGCGATCGAGGTGTTTTCTTTGTTCTTCGGGTGTGGGTAAACTATCGGCACTCAGGGTCAAACCCCGATAGATGCGAAGGTCTTCTGGTTTGGTAACTGGTTTATTGGCCATTGGATTCCACCACTCTCGTGTTTAGAGGTCTTGGTCTCGGGGAGGGTTTGGGGTATAGATCGTCCCAGAAAAGGGCGATTTTTCGCTTGTTTCTGCGTAATTCTTTGATCTTATCGGGCCAGTTTTTCCATTCCGAGGGTTTTAGATCGTTATCTGTCATCGGTTGATTGGCGTTTCGACTCCAGACGGCGATCGGCAGGGATTCCACGATCTCTTCCAGATCGGCGATCGATGGTTCGGTTCCGATGTAGTAATCTTTCTGGTCAAGATCGCTATTATTTTCCCATAAAGCTCTCTTGATCTCCTCGATCTCGTCGCGTATCTCTCGGAAATCTTCATCAAAATAGCGATCGAAGGAGTTAATAAAAACAGGATACTCGTATCCGATAGATGGCCACTCACCGCATCTAAACTTAATATCTTCTAGGGAGTGTTTCAGCAAAGCAAATGGAAGGAAAAATTCAATCTCTAGTCTCACTCGATCGGGTAAATAGTAAAAAATTTCAGGAATTACCTGATAGAAACTATCTTGCATTTTTTCTATCATAAAATCTTGTTCTTTTTTATAGATATTCCATAACTTAATTTTATTGTTTATTCCCACAAAAAACATTGTATTTACATGAAAATATTCTGTTTGTAAGCCAGTATTATTATGTTTATCAATTGCGGGTGAGATTACAATTTGTATTCTTCCTTCTAGTTCGATATTTTTATTAAATTTATCCCACAATTCTATCGCATATTTTTTGATTGTGTCTAACTGCACACCATCCCTATATCGAACAGCTTCACCTTTCCAAGTATCAATATTTTCAGCAATATCTAGGGTTTCATTCTTAAATAACTTCAATCTGCACCATTCAGAAAATAAAATCAAAGGACATATTTCTTTATTAACTGGCTTACTAGACAAATCTTTTAGTTTTTCTATAAGCTCTTGTATGTTTGAAATAGATGACGATTTGGGATCTTCATAGACTAACAGAAAAGAGTTGATTAAAAATAAACTATTATCGGAATTAATATTTAAAATATTGAAAAGTTTTTCGATTAAATTAAATCGTTGATTTTCCCATTTTTGGTCAGCTTTAGGATAAGTAGGAAAAAAGATAGCATGGGTTTCAATTCCTAGCGCAGAATAATTAACACGCTGATTACTGTCAACATTTTGGTTCATTTTATGAACCAACCAACCTAGATCGACATATCCAGAGTGGGAATAAAAATCGATCGCTTCTATATCATCGAGAGCTTGTTGCAGCGATCGGGATAAAACGCCTTCGATCGCTGTATCTTTTGCCCTACAAGCTGCCATAACATGAATAGCTATATTAGCTCCTCGAACCGCTTCATATTGTTTGATCGCATCGCTAACGAATTTTATAATATCTCCCGCACCACTTTGGGAGTAACAAGTATCAATAATATAGAGAACTTGAGAGATGGTTACTTGGTTATTTTTAATAGGACGAACTAAGTCTTGAGTCGGTAAAGCCGTTGAAGGTATATCGTCACTATTTGTGTCTTCCAGTATGAGATAATGTCCATCCCCTTGACAATATTCGCCATGACCAGAATAGTAAAAAATAAGAATATTTTTCGTTCCATGCCGCTCTCTATCCCGAAGCCAATTAGGGAATAATTTTTTAAGATCGTTAGTTGTGGGATTCAAGTGTAAACTTGGCAGAACTCTTTCATATCCAAAACCACTGGTAAACAGACTGTTCACCAATTCTAAATCCGTCTCGACGCTGGGTAATTGCTCGAATGCGTTGTAATCCTTTGTCCCACAAGCGATTAGATAATACTTGATTTCTTCATCCATATCATTACCCATCAATCGATTAACCCCGATCGAATCGCTTCCCCAGTTTCAACCGCCGTCAGATACCTTTTGGCATCGTGAGCCTCGCAGCCATTATAAACTAACTTATCCTCGACAGTTCCCTCAAATAAAGGGTTGAGTTGCTTTGTCAACGCCACCACATCGCCATTGTCTGCGATATTCACCCATCTTTCCACATTTCCGGGCCAGCGCCCCAGGTTATTGCGGGGGGATGGTTGCAGTCGATCGAAAATTAATTGTCTTATCCCCAAAGGAGAACCGAGAGTGACAAAGACTTTAATCGGCCATTCTGGATGCTGACATAAAGTTTCGTAACAGACGATCGAACCGAGAGAATGAGCTACAAGTACCCGCGTATCTTCTTCATCGATACATTTTATTACTCGCTCTTGAATCTGCTGTTTTAGCTCTCGATTGTGTAAATAGCTCCCCACTTGCTTAAGATAAGAAATAACCAATTTCTCGGCAATGCTACCGAAAAACCGAGATTCACTTAACCCCGACAAAGCTCTCTGGATAATTTTCGGGGTAGATTTTTCTCTCAAAAGGCTATCTGCATTGGGATGATTATTTTCTAATCGTTCCGTTTCTTGCCACCACGACTGGAGTAATTCTTTTTCCCAATCGGAATCGACATCATTAACATCGTAGTTCGGGATGCCGATCGCTTTCGATTTTCCCCGAAAAATATCTCCGTAAAACGCACAACGAAAATCAGTATCGGACTGTAACTCGGTTCCTGCGAGTTTCAATCCATCCTTGAGACTTGGCAACCACTCAGCAGAAATCGTGTGGCTACCCCTAAATTCTTGCGCGATACCGTGAACACCGACAATTTTAGCCATGATCGTGCGGTTACAGGGCTTCCCTATCCCTGTTAATTTTCAATTTTAAACGGTTTTTCCCACTTTAGAACAAGAATAAAATAAGTAGCTGGTTATATAGCGTTTCTGATTTATAAGAGGTACATTCCCAATCCTGAACAGCTTAATCAGCAAAGGTTTAAGTGTGCCGCACAGATGCGAGAACCGCTATAATTAAATTAAAAATGGATTTTAGGTTCGATCCCCCCTTAGTCCTAGAGTTGATTCATAGTAGGGTTGATTCATGAATCAACCCTACCCTTAGTCCCCCCTTGATCAGGGTGGTGTCTGATAATTTTTAACGCCTACCTACTTATTTTTATTTTGAATGGGGTCAAGCAAATTGTCAATTTAACTGAAGAGCGCAGTTTTATTTTAAATTTTCTGCCTTCATCTTGTCAAAAATATTATCTGTCATCTTAGTCTAAATAAAAAAGCAACAAAGTTGATAACAATTGAGTAATATGCTTATAGGAGAGTCACTACTCCTCCAATTGTTGTGACTTAGTTTAACTCTTTGAGCCGAAAAAACATTTGGTATTTTATGATTTCTCCTCAACATCTGATTGGTTGAGTATTTTTTTTTGATTATTCTGATTTTTTTTCTTTGAAAAGACCTGTAGTTTTTTATACTTCAAAGTGAAGTGCGGAATATGGGATCAAAATCTGCCTGTGATCAACGCCTTACGGCATCAAAGGTTAGTACACCTCCCTAACTTAGACACTAACTCTCACCCTAACTGTGATCAACGCCTTACGGCATCAAAGGTTAGTACACACTTTAATCCTACGCTATTATTATGAGTCACCACCGTGATCAACGCCTTACGGCATCAAAGGTTAGTACACATAAGCTTAATGACATGAAGGACAAGCTTGATTAGTGATCAACGCCTTACGGCATCAAAGGTTAGTACACAAGTGGAAACTTTTGGAGCTAATACGACGGAATTAGTGATCAACGCCTTACGGCATCAAAGGTTAGTACACAAACAAAGGTCAACAGGACCACCCGTGAACGATACAGTGATCAACGCCTTACGGCATCAAAGGTTAGTACACTGAATTAAAGCAGCCTTTCGGAAAAGCTTCTAGGGATGTGATCAACGCCTTACGGCATCAAAGGTTAGTACACCTGCTTGAAAGAAGTGTAACGCTTACGCCATCCCTTGGTGATCAACGCCTTACGGCATCAAAGGTTAGTACACTTTGAAGGGATATTTGAGGCTATTGCTAGAGCAGTGTGATCAACGCCTTACGGCATCAAAGGTTAGTACACAACTTGTCATAAATTTTACCAAGTAGTGCTATTCGTGATCAACGCCTTACGGCATCAAAGGTTAGTACACGTGAGAAGTGCAATAGGGCAAACTCACTCAATTTGTGATCAACGCCTTACGGCATCAAAGGTTAGTACACTACCCCGACACATATCCAAGTGTCCATATTAGAACGTGATCAACGCCTTACGGCATCAAAGGTTAGTACACAAGAATTTGGGAATGCTTACCCCCAATGTTCTGCGTGATCAACGCCTTACGGCATCAAAGGTTAGTACACGCCTGTTCAAAGCTTTCGGATAAAAAATAACTTTGTGATCAACGCCTTACGGCATCAAAGGTTAGTACACATAAGCCCATGCTTCGGGGGTTCTCGACAAACGATGTGATCAACGCCTTACGGCATCAAAGGTTAGTACACGGCTGCACCATCATGATCGGCGCTGGATCTTGGTGGTGATCAACGCCTTACGGCATCAAAGGTTAGTACACGGCGAGGCTGAAAAAGCCTTTGGTGTATAGCTTCACAGTCCATTTTACAAGCACCTCTAGAAAAACGCCAAGAAATCTTCTGATCAGAGCTTTTGAGTGACAGCACCGAAGCTGAAAACCGTTATCCAGTGCGACTTTCAAAAAATGCAAGCAGGAATTGTTCCTTGTCAAACTCTGAAACCGAGACAGCATTAGCAATACAAATAAATTTTAGCCCGTGGATTTTTTCCCAGCCAGAGATGCTTGTTTTTTTTAGATTACCCGAAACCCTTTTTCGTCCAAAAGCCATGTGTCAGGTCGGTTGTACTTAGGCAGATCGCGGACACACTGCTCCGACAGACGAATTAAAATTAAGTCGTCTTTTAGGGTGAGGACTTTTTCCAATTCCCAGCGCAATTTTTCTCGCATTCGCGCACTTAACCAACAGCGAAAAATCGAGTATTGAATGCGATCGCCGTAACCGCCTAAAATTCTGTAAGCTTTACGCCAGCGTTGCGGACAACGAATATCGTAACAAATTAGATACCAGTGCTTTAATTCTGCCAGCATCATCTAGAGGAACGTGGATAAGGACATTATCGGCATGATAACGAATTCTACCCTCGGTAATGCGGGTATTGTAAAGTTTTGTAAAAAGTATATGCAAATGACTGCAAACAACTGCTAATATGGTTAGTGCAAGTTTACATTGCAGTTCACATGAAACTATCAGATTATGCTAAGAAAAAAGGGATCAGTTA
>Ga0315907_10001478_pt1 | contig 31772 bp, 51 predicted proteins | sample LakEriMetagenome_3_FD_203525 | JGI IMG/M metagenome (GOLD analysis project Ga0315907, IMG submission 203525) | Freshwater fungal communities from buoy surface, Lake Erie, Ohio, United States - Buoy 12 MA123 | ecosystem: Environmental > Aquatic > Freshwater > Lake > Lake biofilm | place: USA...
AGCACAAAGTCATTCGCACCTTCTAATGCAGTGATCTTTGCCAGCTTCTCAGCAGCGTTCAGTTTGGCGCTTGCCATAATGCTATTGACCATATCCAAGTAGCCGTTGACAAACTCATCGTCGTTGGCATGATAGGCATAGGCTTCGGTCTTACCCGGCACCATGAAAGCCACGCCTGTTGTCAACTTTGGTGGTGGTGCAGGTACTTCGATGGGTGCAACTGCTTGCGGAACAATCAGAGGCTCTTTACGCGCTTCTGGGATGGTTTCAACTTCAGTTTCATCAAGCATTCCGAGTCCACAATGCGCAAGAACCGACCTGCGTATTGCTTTCGTAGTTGCCTTAAGGATGGCATTAGCCAATCTCTCGCCGACAAGGGTTGAGACATCCACTGCGCCTTGATTTTCTGAAACTCTTCCGTCAGCGCCCGTGCATCGGACGGAGACAATGTAAATTCCATCCACACGTTCCCGATGCGTAATCTGAGTGGATAGCTTGTGGAGCGCACATAGCTGTTGAGTAGCTCCTGCGTTCGCGTAAAGGATTTGTTTTCCATTGAGTGTTAGCAAGTCAAAAGGTTTAGCGGCTGGATCAAGACCAACTTGGCGGCAGCGGTACAGGTAGTAGTCCTGCTTCTGCTGTTCGTTCAGTCCTGATAAGTCACCACGCAACACAATGGATGATTGGATAGCAGGATCAAGTGCGACGATTGCCGACTCTCCTGCCATGTTGACTACGTTACTCATTTTTGCCTCCGTTTCATCATTGCATCTGCAAACTTATATGAACAAAAGACAACGAATTCATGCCATTCGTCCTGACCAAAATTTGCTTCTTTTACTTGCTCATGCACTTCATCGTCAAGGATCAGTGATTGCATGGCTTTCGCTGCAAAGTAATCGCGCACTGACAACCCTTCACACTCTTCATGACTGCCATCTGGCAACATTCTTTCTTGTGGAAACGCTGGTTCGTTATTCATTTTTATCTCCTATTTCAAAAGGAAACGGCGGGAACCCGGTTGCTCAGTAACAAACTTTTCATACATCTCTGGCATGGCATTGCGGAACAAGTCTTTAGAAAAGGATTTTGTAGGCTTGCTGGCCTTCCAAGTGGCTAGGATTCGACCGTCATAGGTAGCTAGTTGGCTGGCTTCCATCATGTAGCCTTGCACTTTGGCAGCTAGGGCATCTTCTTGCGCTTCTAATACTTTGCGCTGTTCTTTGACGATCTTCAGCATCTCGCAAATGTTTTCCAATTCCTGATTGGCTAACAGGCTGTTGCCGTTATCTTGCTTGTACACAATCTTGGCAGCATCGCCCATTGTTTCAGGGTCAAAGTTTCTAGCCTTAATCCTGCCCCAAAACTGTGCCATCTCTCTGGCGTGTAAATCCCATTGCTCTTCTGAGAAATGCTGCGGGTAGTGGCAGATTTCCTGACCGCCAAAGCAGACAACCAGCACCACGTTAGGGATGCGGTGGACTAAGGATTCATGCAAGCATTGCACACGGTAGCCTGTGTCAATGTCAGTTGTACCATCATCGCCATACTTCTTACGCTGATGGATACCTAGATTCTTGACCTCATAGAGTGTCTGCCCATCCTCTGAAATGTAATCAAAGTGTGAGGCAAGAAAGGTATGTTGCGGGTGGTATAGAGCGTAGTCAGCATCTTTGAAATTGATGCGTTGTCTGCGTGCAAACTCGCGCATGATGGGTTCCTGCATTACCAAACCCATTTGCACGGCTTCGACGTTAGATAGGTCATCTAACGGTTTAACGCCAATCTTTTCGGCATATACCTCACCGGCTCTACCTTCAACAAACCGGCGTGCATCGTTAGACCACAATGCGTTATTACGCACTTCGGGTGAAAAGTCACTCATGTTTAGCCCCAGTTAGTTTTCGTCCTGATCCCACAATAAGACGGATAGCATCAGGCCGACAATTGCTATCAGTCCACCGGCACCCACTAATGCAGCGCCGATAAAAGTTATTAGTTGGAAAGTAGTCAAGCGTTTCTCTCCCTCAGCTTGGCTTCTATGGCGCGAACAGTTTCAGACCATCCCGGTGGGAGCCTGACTGCGCCGGGCAACAGCGACATAATCTCCTCATCCGTCAGCCCCTGCCATTCGCGCTGTGCTGGGGCGGTGACAGTCAAGATTCCGTCTTGTTTCGCTCCGCACTTTGTGCATTCAACTTCCATCAGGTACTTGTCTGCCACCGGCTCCGGTTCAGGCTGCGCAAGTCGAGTGCGGAGGGTTTCGATTGCGCTTTGCCAATCCTCCACTATCTTTGCGCTGAATGTCGGCGGGGTAGCGCATTGCAACGCATCCAGCACGTTTTGCACTTCTTCGCGGGTTAGTGTGATGGTCATTGTTGTTCTCCTGTAGCTTTGGCTATTGATGCTTTGATACGCTCAACAACCGGACAAGCAACGTCATACCCATGCTGATCCTTCTTCGCATGATGCAAGTGCTGGCACTCGATATTCATCAGCCGTAACGCCTCCACCAACTTAGCATTCACCTCATGCAAGCGCTTACGATCCTGTTCAAGTTCGGCTGCGTATCGCCATGCTTCACGTTCTGATTGATGCAAGCGGCGTAGTTCGGCGGCAGCTTTGTGGCAGTAATGTCCAACAGGAAAATGCCTAGACCCCATTCCTTCAAGAAAATCTACCCATAACCTTGAATTGTTTGGCACGGATTCCAGTAGTTCAACAAACGGAACTTCATAGGCAGTCGGTTGTTTGTCAGTCATGGCGCACCCCTTTCCCTAATCCTAAGTGCTGCCACTTTGTAATAGTTCGACAACTTATCCTCTACTGCCATCTCATCAAGTAACTCGGCACAAGCTTCACGTTCTGCTGCTACTGTGTTGCGGTAAAGTTGAGAGTACTTACCTTCACCAATAGTTAAAAACCTATGGCACGGCATACATAAAACACCCACGAATCCGCCTTGCTCTTTGTGGTTTTCACAATCTTTAACAATACATTTCATGGCACACCCCTTTTGCGGATAGCTGCGGCGGCATTGTTTAGCGCAATGTTTGGCGGCGTTCCGTAACGATAGTCAGCCATTTCTTCATCGACTAGCTTCGCACATTCCTCTCGCTCTGCTGCTGCAACTAGGTTGGCGAAGCGCTCTAAATCTGACATTTGGAAATACACCAATGACGCACCCTCGATTAACCCAATGCCAGCCTCTCTTGCCATGCGGATAATGTCATCTGTGGTCATAGTTTCCTCTGGCAAGTAAACGCCTGAATGTCCACTCTGAAGGCTGCAGCAAAGCGGCAATCAGCGGCTATACGGCTCTCAGTTTGGACGACACCAGCGTAGTAGGCAAAGGCTGCAATGGCGAAGGTAACGGCAGATTTAGCCCACCAGTCATTGATGACCTGCATTACCTTCTTTAGCATCTCAGCCATTAGAGCGCGTTCAGAAGGGGCTATCACGCATGGCCTCCTCGAACTCTTGTCTGGCTTTCTCTCTGGCGATCTGGTTATCAGCTTGCAGGACAAACCAAATGGCTTTAGGGCCACAGTCACCATCCCTGTAGGACTGACGTTGAGAGAAGGCAAATGGGTATTCTTCCTTGCCAGTAACTAGGCTGTACTCAGTGGTAACAGGATTGATGCAACGGTCTTTCTGCCCATGTTCATTGCCATAGAAGTAGCAATCAACACACAGTTTGATGTCTTTTAGATAAGTCATTAGTGTTCTCCCGTGGCTTTCGCAATAATTGAGCGTATGTATTTATGGGTTTGAGGCCCAAGTCCTCCACGTTTGTCTAACATCATCAATGCGCCCAAAAGCTCAGGCGCAGCGGCAATCAGTCTTGCGTTGGCTTTTTGTTCCTCTAGTGAAATAGTGGCTCTGGCTGGAATGTTGGCGATGGTTGCGCTAGACACGCCAGTTTTCCTGCAAGTAACAGAAAAGGGATGTGTTTTCCAATAGCGCGAGTTGTCATTAAAGCGCCATTGCTCTTTGGTGTAAGTCATGGATAAGCCCCTAGATGGATGGATAACGGATTAGGCGTCTAGTTCGATTAGTTGGAAACGGCGTTCACGAAGGCGTAGGACGGAAGCAGACAGGTGGCGAACGGACTCTTTAGCACGGTCTAAAGCAGCTTGTGCAGCAGCTTCCTGCAAGCGAATGCGGTCGATTAGGTCTGTGTCTTGACGAGGATCGAAATGATCCTGAAGGGTGTAAATCATGTGAACCTCCCTGATTAGGAAACGGATAATGTGCATCAGCACACGCACACAATAGTTCACAGAATACACAAAGTCAACAACTATTTTGAGAAATAGATTTTGTTATCAAAGTGGCTGTGGATAAGTCTGTGGATAACCTGTGGATAACTTCTGTGTTTCTTTTTGGCAAGTAGAACACCTATATAAATATATCTATACGTTTACTATAGTCTAAGTAAACGTATAGCTATACGTTTCCTATATATATACGGTTACTATAGCTATACGGTAACTATAGCTATAGGGTAAACCGTCATATGGGTATAGGAGGGTCTATCGTTCTAACATCTATCTCTCAAAACTTATAGGTATAGTCGTTTACTAAGACTATACGGTTTCTATGATCTACGGTTTCTTCAACTATAGAAAACGTATAGCTATAGGAGCGTGATCCCGCGAACACAGTAGGGTCATTTCCGATTTTTTTTGAGGATTCAAATGTCAAAAGACTGAACCCATGTTCGTTGTCAAACTAGCTACGAATGGGTTTTGCATCTGCAGCTGGCAGCAAAAGGGTTCAAAGCGGTTTTGGGCGGTTTTCCGCATTGGATGAAACTGGAATTGAGATTTTGGGGAAGTCGGCTAATTTTCGTTTACCGTTGACCTAGAAATGGCATTGGCGAGCTAATCCAAAAGCCGGAAGTGTTTTGCGCCATGCCTTTACTTGTCATTTCATCATTACTAAGGCAACGGCGGTTTACGCCGAATTCGCCGGTTCTGTGTTTATCGAAGGCAAAAGTGGAATTAAAGTATTGTTTGCAACCTTGACATTGATTTCTATCGCCGGTTAATCGCATGGGTTACTCCGTTGAAAAGGGGCAAGGAAAGCATAGCATTGAAGGCTAAAAGGGTGAAAAAAAGCCGGTAGCGATACCGGCTAAGGGGAAAACGTCTTAAACGGCTTATTTACAATTCACTGAAAAGGGTACCATCACAATGTCACGATGCCCCGCAAGGGTTAGCCTTGCGATCAGCTTAATGCAGCGCCAACGAGGTCTTAGCTTTTGGCCTAATGGCGTGCTATACGCAACGGGGGTTTTGTACTCCCGAATCTGATAGAAAATCTTTTGCATGGTTGCCCCCTTAGAATGACAGTAGAACAAAAAGAAATGCCCAAAAGAAAAACAAGGCAAGTAATCCGGCGAGAATCTCAAAAATAATTTGCATGATTGCCCCCTTAGTCCGTTACAGGTTGCGCAAGGTCAATAGTCCAAGCAAGCGGTATCGGCTTGTCAGGCCTGAATCCGTTACTTGGATAACCCCCTATTGCTTCAAAGCAAATATTGCCAATGGTAAAAGACTGAGTTACAGAATTGGCAAGATACACTTTGAACGTGCCATGCTCTGTTATCACTTTGCAAAGCTTGCCAATGTTTAATGGTTGACGTGTTTTCAGTGTTTTCATAGCGTCACCCCTTCGCATTCTTCGCTGATAACTTGCTCGATGGTGCTAATGTCACTGCGAATCAGATTGTTTACTGCATTGGCAACTGCAGCATAAAAAGCCGCTTGGCATTGCAATTGCGCAGAGTTCCCCTGATTCATAGCGGCTTGAGTCCAAGCCCTGTTAGCCGCTTGAATGTTGTCAATGTCTGATAACTGCAGTCTTGCAAGATACGCATTGAGAATGCGTGCATGGTCTATTTTGCTCATGATTGCCCCTTAGAGTTAGGAAATGGCGTTAAAACACGCCCGTATGCGCCCCTAAAGACGCATACAGTCAGGTTTTAAGCGGCTATTGCTTCGGTTACTTGCTCAGTTTCGTTCACTTGCTCACCCGTCAGATAATCCAATGCGCTTTGTGCTTTTGCTGCAGCAGATAAGATAAATTTTTTATCATTTCGCAACGCCTGAAGCCAATTCTCAATGTATCCAGCGTGTCGCAAGTCGCCATCAATGCCGCATTTTGCGCAAAGCATGGCAGCGCCCAATTCGGCAACCAGTTCTTCAAAAGCATAATTTTCGCTTCCAAACCTTGCCGGAGTGATTCGCTTTAGCCTTTTCTCATGGCCTGAAGCGTGTACTGATTCGTGTAGCAAAGTGGCATAGTAATTTTCACGGGTATCAAATGCCGCTTGTGGCGGCATCACAATGGCATCAGTACTTGGCCTGTAATAAGCGGAATCCCCTGCATGAGTTAATCCGCCTGACAATTGCAAGCGAGTAACAATCGAATCCGCTTCAGCGCAGGCATCCCAATCTACTTCTGGAATCTCAGGCATTGGCGGTAATTCAATGCCAGAACATTGTTCAATGTTGAAAACATAGTAATGCTTGATAAAAGCATAGGCGGAAGTTACTGATTCACCCTTATCGCCTATTGTTTCCTTACGGTGAACATTCCAATAGACCACTGGGGTACCTTTTTGATCGGCGAGTACGGTTCCACCTAGTTGCTGCGCTTGCTTGAAAGTAACGTAGTAAGGGATTGCAAAGGGTTGCATTGAAAGCCAGAAATGATTGATGCCCCTGTAAACAGTGCCACTAGCAGGATTGAATGGCATCCCTTCACCTACTTGCCCCTTGAGATAACGCCACGGCTTCACCCATGGTGCAGCCCCTTTTTCTAGCTCGGAAATGATTCTGTCGGTAATTTGCTGCGCGATGTCGATTTTCATAATTAGCCCCTGATAAGTTTAGGAAAGCCAGTTAACGCACTGGCAAGCGGTTTGTTCAATTCCAGATATGAATGTTTGTAGCGTCAGGATGAACGCGCAGAATCATCTTTTCAACGTAAAGCTTACTTGCAGCCATAAATTCACCGCCCTGCAGCTCATTGTTTGCAAAGTACGAAAAATGAAATAGCTTCATAATTTACCCCTTGTTCAGTTTAAGAAATACGCTAGTGCGTATGTACACAGTATAAGCGGTGTATGTATTAAGTCAAGGGGCATCTATATATATATAGGTATATATTTTTCTATTGGCTTGTATATAGGGATATATGCAATCTATTAGGGATTGTCGTTTGGGTAATAATTGATATATTGTCAATCCTCGCGTCCTTGCATATTTATTAACAAGGGGTAGCATGGTTATTCTTTATGCAACATTGTCTATTGGTCAATTGCCATAGGGTCAACGGTGCCATTCATGCAATTGGCGTTATGACAAGGGCATAGGTCATTCCTATCGGGCATGGTCAGGCAATAGGCTTGGTCTTGTTATGTTTGTGGCAACGCGATGGGTCATGGCCCTCCGTGGTTGCGCGCCCTATTTCATCCCCCGCCCCAAGGAATTTTGTGTTTTCTGAGAATTGGGTTAATCTGTGCGTGAAGTCGAGGCAGCCGTCAGGTTGTTTCTGCCCTTGGTGGTTGGCGCTGCTAGGGGCAACACGCATAAGGATTGACTTGCCGAGGTAGAGTCCGGATCGAAACGGCGAGATCAGCGGAGTGTCCTTAGTGACTAGGCGGCTCATTGACCGAGTGCAGTCCTCAGCCGTGTTTTGACAGAGAGAGTTTCCCCGTCTAGTACGGGGATTTTTTTTGCCTATTAGTTTTGCAGTGTTTGTGATACAGTAAACACACTGTATTAACGGAGGTGCGAATGTATGAAATAGATAGCGATGTACCGATGCCTGAAGTTAAGGTTCGGCATAACTACCCGCATGAGGCTTTACAGGTGGGGGAGAGTTTCTTTGTGCCGGGTGGGAATATGAATGTGCTGTGTAATTACAACCGGATTAGGGGTAAGCGGTTGGAGAGGAAGTTTGTGTGCCGTCGGGAGGGTGACGGTATTCGGGTATGGCGAATTGAATAGGGAGGGCTGAGATGACGATAAGCAGAGAATGGATAAAGGAAGAGCGGGTTACTCAAGACGATCCTTGGAAGCATCGGTCTGAAGGAATGCGTTGCAACACTTGTATGTGGTTTGTACCAAAGCAACCGGATGCAAAGCTAGGTTATGACCTTGGTCGTTGCCGCCGCCATGCGCCAACAATTGATGGCTACCCGGTGGTGTTTGTGACTGACTGGTGTGGCGATCATCGTGTAGATGAAAACAAAGTTTGAATAGGGAGGGGTTATGTTGAACGCAAAGAAGGCGCACGCCTTGTTTGATTATTTGAAGGCTAGGTTTGGGTTAAGGAATGACCGGGAGTTGGCAGCAGCTTTGGGTTTGCAGTCTTCTGGCTATGTGAGTCGGGTACGGCATGGGCATTTGCCAGTCAGTGCTGAGTTGATGTTGAAGATACATGACGCCTTTGGATTGGAGATTCGTGAGATCAAGGCTTTGGCGCAAAAGGCAGATGGACAGTCCTGACCGCTATCAGGAAGAGCTGTTGTTATCGCGCCAGATGTTGCGCTCGGAGATGAGGAATGCCATTGCCGCACAGGATGCCAAACAGAAGAGGGCGTTGGTAGCGAGGTGGAAAGAGGTGTACCGCCCTGAGATCGTGAAAGAGTTATTGGCTGTGGCTAAAGACTACGAGGCGCGATACAGGATTGCTAATTGGAACTTAGAGGGCTTTGACAATGAGCGACGTAAAACAAAAAAGTTTTGAAGACATTACAGTAGTTGCGATTTATGGCGATGGTCGGGGAAAGGTTGCACTGCCAGCATTGAGAAAGACTGCCGAGGCACTGCCCGGCTGCAAGTCTTTGTTGATTACCAATACCGAGTTAGACATTACGATGATGCACCAGAAGATCATTGGTGCGCCCTTGGACTATCAGGGTTACTCCGAGTTTGTGATGTACGCCCTGCACAACTACATTGAAACTGACTACGCCTTGATTGTGCAGCACGATGGTTGGGCTTTGAATGCAGAGAATTGGAATGATGACTGGTTCAACTATGACTACATTGGTGGCCCTAGTCATGCAGCATTGCTACCCAATGGTGAGTTCTCCACCATGTATCAGTGGTGCATGGATAAGAAAGACTATACCGGTGCCTTGATTGTCCAGAATGGTGGCTTTTCCTTGCGCAGTAAAGCCTTCTTGGAAGCGCCTTCTAAGTACGGGATCATGCGTCGCCACTTTCCTGAAGCCATGTTAAACAACGAGGATGTGCAGTTATCCTGCTTCATGCGTCCTGCGATGGAAAATGTGGGTATGCGCTATGCACCTGATGACGTTGCCAAGTATTTTTCGTTCGAACACTTTGGCCCGATTCACAATGGCATGAACTCGACCAAGATATTTGGTCATCACAGTCGGTTTAGGCAGTTGCTCTCTAACGGCGAGATGCTTTGGAAACTGACGGACGAGCAGATGCAGCAGATTATGGGTGAAGTGCAGGCCAAAGCCATGTTCGAGCAGCTCTACGGATACACCATCCATGCAGTTTGATCGCAAGAACTTCTATCGCTTCTGCCGCCAGTTAAGGATTGAGTCCAAAGAACAAGGCATGATCACCTTGGGTGAGCGTTTGCTTGGCACCCAAACCTATGTCATGGATGAGGTAGCGCGTGGTCTGCAAGATGACATCCATTTCTTTGTGGTACTGAAAGGGCGTCAGCTTGGTATCACCACCATATCCTTGGCGCTCGACCTTTACTGGCACTTCATTCATCCCGGTATGCAGGGAACGCTAACCACCGACACAGAAGAAAACCGAGAGCAGTTCAGAAGTACGCTCTCCATGTACATGGATGGCCTGCCCAAGCAGTACAAGATTCCACTGATGAGCCATAACCGCAATCAGTTGGTACTGCAAAACAGAAGTCGGATGTTCTATCAGGTGGCAGGTACTCGCGCTAAAGGTGGATTGGGTCGAGGCAAGGGCATTACCTTCTTGCATGGCACGGAAACGTCTTCATGGGGCGACGAGGAAGGCTTGGCGTCCTTGCTGGCATCCTTGGCTGAAACTAACCCGCTTCGCTACTATATGTTCGAGAGTACGGCGCGAGGCTTCAATATGTTCCACGATATGTGGACAACTGCCAAACGTGCGCGAACACAGAAAGCCATCTTCTGTGGCTGGTGGCGTAACCAGTTGTACATGGCTGATCCCAAGTCAGACATCTACAAGGTGTACTGGGATGGCAAACTTTCGCCCGAAGAGAAGGAATGGACGAAAGACATCAAGAAAATGTACAACTACGAGATCAACTCTCGGCAGATTGCTTGGTGGCGCTGGAAGCTGCACGAAGGTTTGAAGGACGATGGCCTGATGTATCAGGAATTCCCACCCACAGAGGACTACGCCTTTGTGATGACGGGAACCTCCTTCTTCTCTACCGCCCGTTGTACCGACGCGATGAAGGAAGCTAAACGCTCACCCTTCATTTCGTACCGCTTTAGCATGGGTGCTAACTTCCAAGACACCACGCTAATCCAAAGTAGCGAACGATTAGCGACGTTAAAGATTTGGGAGGAACCCGTACCCAACGCTTACTACGTCGTGGGTGCTGATCCTGCCTATGGATCGTCGGACTGGGCAGATAGATTCTGCATTCAGGTGTACCGCTGCTATGCCGATGGCATGGAACAGGTTGCAGAGTTTGCCACCTCGGAGTTAAATACCTTCCAATTCGCTTGGGTGATCTGCTATCTGGCTGGCGCTTATGGCAATTCCTTGCTGAACTTGGAAGTCAACGGCCCCGGACAGGCCGTGATTAACGAGATGAGGAACCTGAGAAGGCAGGCCATGTCATTGCCACCGTCGGAAGCTAGGCATCTCAACGACGTTTTAGGCAATATGCAGCATTACCTATGGCGAAGAAACGACAGTTTTGGCATTAGCAACAGCATTGGTTGGGTGACAACGCATTCTTCCAAGGAGCGAATGCTGAATTACCTGAAGGATTACTTCGAGCGCGGGATGTTGAAGGTGTATTCGGAAGAGTGCATTGACGAAATGAAGGGGATTGTGCGCGATGGAGGCACGATTGCCGCTACTGGTAGGTCAAAAGATGACCGTGTGATCGCGTCAGCATTAGCTACTGCCGCTTTTGCAGAGCAATTACAGCCTAGATTGATCGCAAACCGGGTAACCAAGGACAAAAAAGAGTCAAAAAGTGACGAAAATGAGCAAGGTGGGCAGGTTCAGGTACAAAAACAGGTGTCAAATTACCTAAAAGCACTGGGTTTTTGATGATTACGGTACTTTCCATCGCTGAAATCAAGCTAAGACTGCACAATATGCGGCTAAACCGCAAAAGAGGCTACTCAATGGCTGAATTTGCGAAGATGGCAGGGGTGGACTATCGGAACATGAAAAAGGCCTTTTTTGAGCTAAAAATGCCTGTTTCTGAGACCACACAGCGCCGTATTTCCAAGGCTTTGCTGGCTTTGGAGAACGGCGAGGCCGGAATGAGGATGGATATTGCTGGCAGAATGAAGTTGGACTACCACCCACCCAAGGATTTTGGCAAAACCTTGAAGCGCGGCTACACGCTAGAGATGAATAACGGCAAAATTGGCTTGTCCGTTAAACCCATTAACAAGTACGATTATACAAAACCACATTTGTTAAAGAAGTGAGGGGCTAACATGAGTGTATTACATGATTACAAGTGTCCGGTGCATGGCTACTTTGAAAGTCGGCAGGCAGTTTGTCCTTCCGGCTGCACCGATGTGCAATTAGTGTTCTTGCAACCTGTCGGAATTGCCAGTGATGCAACGAAACATAATGACAAAACGCTAAAACAACTTGCGCTAGACTTCAAGATGAGCGATATTAAATCGACCAGAGAAGGTGAGGCGCAGCCGCCGCGCCATGCTACGTCTAATAATCCGTTCGCACCCCGGTGGGGATCGCCTGCGGAACTGGGTGGCTACAACCTTAACTCGATTGCGGGTGAGTCAGTATCAGGAATGCAGGCGGTCAAGCAAGCGGGTACGAATTTGAGTGGCCCGAAAGTGGGGTCTTACATTGCCGACCATGAGAATTTACAGATCAAATGAGAATTCCTGAGAACCCAGTTGATCGCCAAGCGTTCTACGTTGACATCATGAATAAGTGTCTGGTGTCTCAAGGTGAGCGCCAAGCACAATACTCCACCCTACGCTCCTACTACCTATTCGGCGCTGATCAAAACTCACCGCCTGCACACTTCAATAAAATCTATCCGCACATTGATCAACTGTCTGCCTTTATGTACTCGGCAGACACGACGCGCTTCTCTGTCAAGATCGGCGCGTCTGTGCCTGAAGTGTTCAAAAAGAAAATACCCGCACTGACCAAGGCATTGCACGACTACTGGACTGCTAGTAACGCAGACCAAGTGTTCGGTCAGGCATTAAACTGGGCGTTTTGCTACAACTCCACCTTTGTCAAACTAATCTGGCGCAATGGTATCCACCCCTACATGGTGGAACCCGGCGTGTTTGGCGTGCTACGCGAAGACACACCGTACACAGACCGCCAAGAGGCAATGGTGCAAGAGTTCTATATGACCAAATCGGAACTCTACTCGCGCCTCTACTCGCATGAAAAGCGTGACGAAATCCTAAGTCGCATTGCGTTAGCTGAACAACAAACCAAGAAGTACCCTGAAGGCGTTGAGCGCCTAGTCACTTCTGCGGTTGATCCAACGATCTACGGTAACGTGCAGATGAATCTGGCTGGCAACATGACGTACACGCCACAGATTGCAGAGCCTACCGTCAAAATGCGGGAGCTTTGGATATACGACGATAAGGTAGATGATTACGTCTGCGTCACCATTGCTGATCCAGACATCGTAATCTACGACCGTGCATCCAAGAGCCTATTCCTACAAGGTGAGCAGCCGTTCGTACAAATCTGCCCATCGCCTCAATACGATTACTACTATGGGCAGTCTGAAACGCAGCGTCTTGTGTTCTTGCAAGAGATGCGTAATAAACGAACCGGACAGATACTTGAATTGCTGGACAAGCAAGTCAATCCACCCAAGGCGTTCATTGGTTTCCAAGGAATCTTGGATGAAAAAATGTTTGCGCTTAATCGTGCCAACGGCATGGTGGCGTCTGATATGCCTAACGCCAAAGTAGAAGAGTTCACGCCAAACATCCCGAACGACTTGTTCCGCGAACTGAGTGAGATTGACGCTATGTTTGCTGAAGCCTCTGGCATTACCAGCGTACTGTCAGGTCGTGGCGAAACCGGCGTTCGTAGCCAAGGCCATGCCTCGCAGCTTGCTCGACTCGGTTCTTCCCGCGCCAAAAAGCGTGCATTGACCATTGAAGACAGTCTTGAGAAAATTGCAACGCTGTATCTGAAGATGATGATGGTCTATGACGATACGCGCTACCGTGACGAAGATGGCAACGAATTCATTGCCGCCCAATTTACGGATGACTTTGTTGTCAAAGTAGATGCGCATTCCAACTCGCCAATCTTCATGGAAGATGCCAGAGACTTGGCCTTTAGCCTGTTTAACGCTGGCGCAATTGGCAAGGCCAGCTTGCTGGAGATGGTCGAGCCGCCAATGAAGGATCGGCTGGTGGAAGAGGTTAAGGCAATGGAAGCTGCCGCAGCTATGCAGCAAATGATGCAGCCCCCTGCCGCACCACAAGGCGGCGCACCGGCGGGTGAAACGCCAGAGCAACCCGAACAACCGCAACTGAGGGCCGTGTAATGGATCAACGATCAGGCGCAATGAACTCCCAGTCCATGTTGAAAAGTGGGGATCAGCCCCGCATGACGCAGCGGGATATTCAATCGACCCGGCAACCACCGTCGATGAGCTTTAACCGTAATGCCTTCAAAGGCGCTAGTAGAAATATCGGCACAAGAAGCACTAGCCGATAGTAAAATAGCAACGGGCAACATTTTGCCCCTTTTTTTAGTTGACGCGATAGTTAATTTATATCTATCGTTCGCGCAACATAGGAGTGCCAAATGGCTGTGAAACCACAGGACATGATGGACTTGATGAAGGCTGATCAGGGAATGGGTGGCGAACCTGCTACCCCGCCTGCGTTTGAGCAGGAGGAAACCACTGCGCCGATGGCAAGCCCCATGAGTACGCCTGAACCCAAGCGCGGAGAAGAAGAAGCTGCGCGGCTGAACATCATGATGGCGCTAGACATGATGCAACAAGCACTAGCCGCCTTCGACATGGGTTCGGAAGAATCCAAGACCATTGAGAAAGTGATTGCTGAGATTACTCGCCGCTTTGGTGAGCGCGAGTCTGATTCGCGTCGCTTGATGCCTTCTGAAATCATCCAAATGATTCAGTCTCTACCACAAGCGGGTGGCGCTACGCCGGGGCAGAGAGAAGCAATGTCAGCGCCTATCGCGGGAACCACCGCACCACCACTTCCAATTTAAGGAGCAATCATGGAACTTTTTAAGCCAAAGGGTGCAATGACCGTTCGCCGCCCGACTGACAACTCGCAGATGAATGGTCAAATTTACAACACGCCTCGTTTCTCGGAAATGGGAGGCCTGTCGAATGCTTCAAAAACCGGCAAGCGCAACTCCATGACCATGAGCAAGCCGGGCGACACCAAGAAAATCTACTAATTAACTCAAGGGGCTAATCATGAGTCTGGAAAATTACTCTCCCGAAGCAATTGAAGAGCTTGCTGCGCTCTCAAAACGCCTGTCGGAAGACCCAAAAACACGCAAATCCTTTTTAAGACTGGCAAAAGAGGTCAATCCTGACCTGCCTGTGCCTGAATTGGAGATGGAAGAGGTTGTCAACCAGCGTGTTTCGGCGTCCGAACAGCGTGTGGCAGACCTTGAGAAGCAGTTGCGCGCGCGTGAGGTGCGTGATGAACTCAATCGCCGCCGTAGCAAACTCAAAGAGAGTGGTTATGCCCAGTCTGATGATGACATCCTTGAAATTGAGAAACTGATGACCGAAAAAGGCATTGCTAACCATGAAACTGCCGCCGATTACTGGCGTCACATGAAGCAATCGGCAGTGCCGACACCCGGTTATCCAACGCCCGTCATGTCTCGTATGGATGTGAAGGGTTATATGAAGAATCCGGTAGCTGCTGCACGTGAAAATGCAGCGGCGGCTTTGGCTGAATTACGCAAAAATCCAAAGCCAATCGGTTTGTAAGGGGCTATTTTTTAAACTTCGGAGGTAAATTATGCCTATTGGTGGCGGCATTCTTCCGGCTTCGGGTACTAATCAGTACAACGAGTTGACGTATGTCACTCGGCGGGCATTTATCCCGAAGTTGGTCGTACAAATCTACAACTCAACGCCCCTGATGGCGGCACTGATTGCAAACTCGCAGACTGCCTCCGGCGGTGTGTCGTCTGTATCGGTTCCAGTTCAGGGTTCCCAATTCGTGAATGCTCAGTGGTCGGACTATTCCGGTTCGTTCGCGCAGCCTTCCGTTCAGCAAGGTGCTTACCAAGCTGAATTTAACCTGAAGCTGCTGGTTTCTCCTGTACCGTTCCTCGGTATGGAAGGTGCCGTACAGCAAGACTACGCAATCATTCCTCTGATCGAAGCGCGTATGAACGACGCGACCAACGTGATGATGGATTCGATGGCAACCGCGCTGTACAACAACACCAGCAATAACCAGCAATTCATCGGTCTGCCTGCGGCAGTGGATGATGGTACTGGCACCGCAACCTACGGCAACATCAACCGTAGCACAAACACATGGTGGAAATCCAAGCAATACGCTGCTGGCTCGGTCAACCCGACCCGTCAAAACGTACTGCAATACATTTCCGGCACCGTGAAAAATGGCGCAGAGGTTCCGACCTTCGGCGTTTGCGGCTTCGGTACTTGGACGCTGCTGGCACAGGATTATGTAGGCCAAGAAAACTACATGATCACTCCCGGCTCCGGCTTTGATGGTGATGCCAATGGCCCACAGGCTGCATTCCGCGCCCTGATGGTTGCTGGTGTGCCAATCTATCCAGACCCGTATTGCCCGGAAGGTACTCTGTATCTGCTGAACACGAACTATCTCTCGCTCTACATCCATGAGCAGGCATCGTTCGCCTTCACTGGCTTCGAGTCCACGCTTCCGAACTTCCAGATTGGCTACGTTGGTGCAGTTCTGATGATTGCAGAATTGGTAAACACCAAGCCGAAAGCCATGACGAAGATTACGGGCTACAACTCTTTGAGCCTGTAAGGAGGAAATCATGTCTCTTGCAACTAATAAAATCATTCTGGCTGGCGCTCAGAGCAATACTCCGGGTGCCTATTTCCAGACTGTTACCGTCACCGCCGTATCGACTGGCAATGGCACCGTTATCCCCGCTGGCATCTATGTGATGTTCCCATCGGCTAACGTGACCGTGCTGGCTTACGATGGTTCCGCAAACTCGACTGTCATGGCTGCTAATACTGGCGGTGTCGTGATTTCCGATGGTGTCAATGTGTATGCCAAGAATTCTTCTGGCAATGCAACAGTGACCCTGTTGGACATCAATGGCGGTCAAGCTGCTGGCGAAACCTACGCATAAGGGGGAGCTATGGACGCAAATGCAGTAGGCCGTTCGTATCCAGATTCGTTTGGCAATTACCGACTGGCAGAGCAAACAGGCGTAAGCCTTGCTGCCACAGGTGATGTCACGACTTTGGTTGCGCAAGCGGCAACTAAGTACATTGTGCGTCGGATAGTTTTGTCTAACTTCAGTGGTAACGCAAGTGGTGCCAATGTGGGTGTCTTCACCGCCGCAAGCGGTGGAGGCACTGCAATCGCAGCCGATCAGACTTTGAGTGCCGCAACTGGCTCGACTAAGTTTGATGATCTGACATTGGCTTCCGCTGCAAACACTGACGTTCAAACTGCCCGTGTGCTTTATGTTAATTGTTCGGTCAATGCCGCAGTGACCTGCGATATTGCCCTGTATGGAGATATTGTCTCGCTATGACCACGATCTTTGTTCGCAATAATGGTTCTGAGCCTTTTTCTGACGGTCTGGATGGTGTTGTTTACCATTTCGAGCCCGGGAAAGAGATTGAGATTCCTGAAATTGCAGCAAAGCATGTCTTTGGTTATGGCGATGACAATAAAGAGCCGTATCTTGTAAGACTTGGTTGGATGAAAATGAGTAACCAGTTTGACGCAGCAATGGAAAAACTGGCCTTGTTTTCTTTTTCGAAAGAGTCTGTAAAGCCCGTCCACTTGTCAGCCCCAGTGGTGGAACGAGTAGCCGCCCCAATGCCCAAGGCAAAGGGTGCGGCGAAAGTTGCAAACCTTGATGGTTAAAAATGGCAGATACGCTTGCTGGTTACATTACGCAAACCCGGCGTTTATTACATGACGTTAATGCGAACTTCTGGACAGATGCAGAGCTAACGGACTACATAAACGATGGGCGTAACACCCTTGTCCGAGACACAGGGTGCAATCGCGTTTTGCAGAATCACACCGTACCGTATAACGTCGAAACCATCGACTTTGCTGACTTGCCGGAAGGCGTCAACACGGTGGATGTGCTGAATGTGATCCTCTACTGGGGAAACTCACGCATTCCGCTGTACTACCTGCCTTGGACTGACTTTAATGCCCAGTTGCGCTATTGGCAAAACTACAATGGGCGTCCGGTAGGCTTTTCCATGTACGGGCCTAAGAAGATTTTTATTGGCCCCAAGCCTGATCAGGCGTACCAAATGGAGATTGATACCGTTGTCTTGGTTGATCCAATGACCAACGGTGCTGATGTAGAAACATTACCGACACCCTTTACTGAAGCGGTGCCGTTCTACGCCGCTTACATAGCAAAATACCAAGAGCAGTCTTACGGTGAAGCTGAAATCTTCAAGCAAGAGTACAGCAAGCACGTTATGGAAGCTCTGAACACTACCTTTACTCGCAGGCTGCCGACACCTTACACAGCGGGGTATTGATATGGCTGCGGCAGAGCAGAAAAAAAATTACGCCGTAGTCAAAGACTTCAAAGGTCTTAACACCAAGAATAACCGCACGGTAATTGGTGATGGCGAGTTTAGCTGGTTGGAAAACATCCAGCCCATTGGCTACGGCAACCTCAAGATTACCCCCGGCAATCAGCAGCTTGCGAATGTTGCATTTACTGCGAATGTTTCGTTTCAAGGTTCTGTCAACATTAACAACAATGAGTATGTGCTGGCGTTCCAAGACAATGGATCGGCACAGTATGTCAACATTACAACAGGCGCTCAAGGAAACATTGCTCCGGCAAATACCTTTTCGAATGCCGATGTAATGATTACGCAGTGGCGCAATGAACGTGCGTTAATTATTGATCCGGTCAAAGGCTACAAGACTTGGGATGGCACCAATTTACATTCTATTGGTAGCGTCAACACCATTACCATCAATAACAAGGGTAGCGGTTATCTGACATCCAATACCACTGTGACCTTTGGCGCACCCAATGAAGCGAATGGCGTGCAAGCAACAGGTACGGTAGTGGTGGTTGCCAATGCGGTATCAGAAGTGATTGTAACTGAGGCTGGCACAGGCTATACCTCTCCGCCGACGGTAACGATTACTGGCGCAGGCACCAATGCCAATGTCACTTGCACGATTCTGAATCAAAGTGGTTCTGACATTGCTACATTTTCAGGTCGTACTTGGATTGCGCAGGATCGTACCGTGTATTACACGGCAACCGATACCTACAATGATTTTATTAACTTAACGGCTGGTTTTATTACGTTAAGTGATTCGACGTTGCGTACCGAAATTACCCGTATTCTTTCTGCCAACAACTTCTTGTATGTGTTTGGCGAAGACAGTATCAACGTCTTCTCGGATGTGCGGGTGGATGCGACACTTGGCACCACGTTGTTTACAAATACCAACGTATCTGCCTCAGTCGGCTCCAAGCTAAAGCACGCTATCTTCCCTTACTTTCGTTCCGTGCTGTTTATGAACGAATACGGGGTGTATGCGCTGGTAGGTGCGACTACGACAAAGATCAGCGATCCGTTAGATGGAATCTTCCCGCTAGTCAACTTTGATGAATTTATTAGCGGTGGTCAGTGTTTAATTAACAACATTCTATGCGCCGTATTTAACTTCAAGTTTGATGACGATGGTACTGAGCGTTGGATACAGGCAGCATTCTTTGAGCGTAAGTGGTTCTTTACCAATCAATTAACGGATTGCTACTTTGTTGTGCCAGCATTTAAGGATGGATTCTTAAACCTGTATGGCACTAGCGGAAAAGACTTGCATCAGTTTTACGAAGATGTGTTAAATCCAGTAGATATGATTTTGGAAACTGCTTTGTTGCCAATGGGCGATCCTATTCGTGACAAGCAGGCATTAAAGATTGGCATTGAAGCAACCCTTGGTGGTGAGCCAATTATCTTTGATGCTTATGTGGATTCAGAAAATCAGCAATCACCGCCCATTGAGTTTTCCAATGCGATCATTTGGGTGAATAATGTTGGCAGTCCTATTTCTTGGAGCAATAACGCATCTTTGTTGATCGGATGGGCTGCGGCAAACAGTGCGGGTGGTGGTTACTATTTGTACAAGAAAGATGCCAAGATGTTTGGTAAGTATTTAGGCATCACGTTAGAAGGCAGTGTGACGCCATTTACGATTAACGGCTTCGAGTTTGAGCATGAATTGAGAGCGAGGTTCTAAATGCCAGTACCTAATACATTTGCAAATGCAACGGCAACGATACCGTTATCGCAACTAGATGCTAACTTTGCAACCACGATTACGCTTGGCAATACAGCGATACAGCTAGGCAACACGGTTAGCACGTTGAACAACATGACGTTGGCAAACGCTACGATCAGTAGCGGCAATGTCACGGTTACTAATGTCACAGTAACAAATGCTAATGTGACAACCAGCCAGACAATTGCTTACGGCACAGCTAACCAAGTTCAGTTTCTTAATGCAAGTAAGGTGCTGACTGGTTCTGCTAACTTGACATTTGATGGTACGACACTAACTGTCAACGACTTAACAGATTCTTCTATTACGTCTGGTCGGGTGGTGTATTCAACAACAGGTGGCAACTTTACAAGTTCAGCCAACCTGCTGTACTCCGGCACTGACTTAAATGTTTATGGCCTGACCGTCGGTCGTGGCGCTGGCGCTATATCTACCAACACTGCGGTAGGTGCGAGTGCGCTAAATGCGAATACTTCCGGCCTTCAAAACACTGCTATTGGTAGCGGCGCTCTTGCATTAAACACTTCAGGCAATTACGGAGTCGCGGTTGGTTTCGATGCGTTAGCGGCTAATACGACGGGCGCAGATAATTCAGCGTTTGGTCGAAGGGCTCTATACAACAATACAACGGGCTCAGACAATCAAGCGGTCGGCTTTAACGCATTGTTTACCAATACAACAGGCGCAAACAATACGGCAATAGGGTCAAATGCACTTACTTCCAACACCACCGCCTCTAGAAACACCGCTATTGGTTTTCAGGCTGGGTATCTAAATACAACTGGAAACATTACTGCTGTTGGAGCACTGGCCTTATACAACAACTCAACGGGAGCAAGTAATACTGCCGTTGGCGGAAATGACAATACAACTTCAGCGGCACTTCAGTCCAATACTACTGGTAGTTATAACTCTGCTTTTGGTATTGGTGCGCTCCAAGCCAACACCACCGCCTCCAATAACACTGCTGTTGGTTATCAAGCTGGGTTTAGCGGAACAACGGCTACCAACAACACCCTCATTGGTCTCCAAGCCGGTTACGGTTTGACCACTGGCTCACGCAACACTTTTGTTGGCGCGTACAACGGCTCTAATGGTTCAGGCCGTCAAATCACAACTGGTTCTGCCAACACCATCCTTGGCGGCTACGACGGCAACCAAGGTGGCCTCAACATCACCACCGCAAGCAACTACATCGTGCTGTCAGATGGGGATGGGAATCCGAGGGGATACCACGATGCAACAAACTGGTACTTCCCTTCGGTCGATGCACAAACCACAGGTAATGCGGCAAACGTCAACGTGGGGACAAACGGTGTACTGCGTAAATCCACCTCGTCTTTGAAATACAAACGTGATGTACAGGATGCAACACACGGTCTTGCAGAAGTTATGCAACTTCGTCCTGTTACGTACAAGAGCAAATCTGAGCTTGATGGGGGTACAACATATGGAGGCTTAATCGCTGAAGAAGTTGATGCCGCAGGTCTTACAGAGTTTGTAATGTATGCCCCTGATGGAACGCCAGACGCACTTGCGTATAGCAACATGGTGTCTCTGTGCATCAAAGCCATCCAAGAACTCAACGCCAAAGTCGAAGCACAAGCCGCCGAACTAGCCGCACTGAAAGGACAATCATGATCGACCTTACCCCTGAAGACATTGCACGCCACTACAGCGCAGCGATGGACAGCGTGAACCTGATTAACGAATACGTTGCTCAAAAACCAGAAAACATGGATTTGATAGAGGCAATAGATACGGTAAAACGTAATGTTGACCACTTAAAAATCATGATTGAAAAAGGTTACTGGTCTGGCGATGAATTGGCTGTGTTGCAAGATGCTGTTAATAAAGGTGAGTACGAACCTATCAACGAAGGTAAAAAATGAAATTCGAACTAGACCAGAATGAAGCTGCGTTTGTCTTGCAAGTCATTGGCAATTTGCCAACAAGTTCTAATGCTCATCCGTTATGGCAAAAGCTGGTAGCGCAGTTTAACGAGCAGCAACCCAAGCCGGAGGATTCCAATGGCAGTTAATGCACCCTTTACCCCGTCCGGTAATACCGTGACATTTACGGCAGCAACGACTGCGCCTGCTGCGGTACAAGCCGTATCTACTACCCTTGGGGGCAACCAGTACCGCATCCTGAATGCTGGTGCTGTGACCGCTTTCTTGGGCGTTGGCACGACTGCGGCTGCGGCTAATGCTGCTGCGTCGGTAGTGACTTCTTCCGGTCAAGCTATTCCGCTGTTGGCTGGTACAGACGAAATCATTACCTTCTTGCCAAATGCTTACTTCACGGCATCGACAGGTTCTAGTTCCGCTGTTATCTACATCACACCGGGCGACGGAAGCTAAAAATGCTAAAGACCGTAAGCACCTATATCAATGTTATCGGCGCTCTTGTTTACAAGGGTACTTGGAACGCTGCTATCAACGATCCTACGTTGACTTCCAGCGTTGGTGATAAGGGTGATTACTACGTTGTCAGCCAAGCAGGTTCGACTAACCTCAATGGCATTACTGATTGGCAGGTCAATGACATTGCGGTCTTTAACGGTGCTGTCTGGCAGAAGATAGACAATACCGATGCAGTGCTGTCGGTCAACGGACAGACAGGCTTAGTAGTCCTAACCGCCCCTGATGTGGGTGCTGCGCCGAATACAGCTTATGTGCTGGCAGGCACGGGTTTAACTGGCGGTGGACAGTTAATCGGCAATGTCACGATTACTCTAGCTAATACGGCAGTGGCTCCCGGCACTTACGGCACTGCCAGCCAAGTATCCCAAGTTACCGTTGACGCTCAAGGCAGGATTACCAGTGCTGCTAATGTAACCATAGCCATTGCAAACTCAGCGGTGTCTGGCCTTGGCACGATGTCCACGCAAGATGCCAACAATGTGGCAATCACAGGTGGCAATGTCAGTAGCGTTACGCTGGATGGCGGCACTTATGCCAACGCCAACATTACCAGTGTTGTTGCAACTTTCCCCAATAACTACCTAGCAAATAGTTCTACGACGCTTGGTAGCACGACGTTGACCTTGGGCAGTACAACAACCAGTGTCGGAAACCTGACACTTTCTAATACGACAATTACCAGTGGCAACGCCACGTTATCGAATGTTACGGTAACATCTAACCTTAATGCTAATTTAGCAACCAGCAACACGGCGGCAATGCCTGATCCTAGTTTGCCGCTGGCACCAGAAGGTTACATAACGGTCTATGTCAACGGAAGCGCCAAGAAAATCCCTTATTACGGAGTCTGACAGTGGAACCTCAGTTCCTTATCAACATTCTTTTTGCAGCCGCAGGAGCCGCTTTTGGGTGGATACTGAACAGTATCTCGCGCTCAATCGTCAGGATCGAGGACAGAATCTCGGAAATTCCGATGATCTATGTCAACCGGGATGATTACCGTTCAGACATCCAAGATATTAAAGGAATGCTTGGCAAAATCTTTGACCGCTTAGACGATAAGGTGTCTAAGTCAGACGTTATGAGATAAGCAGGTATGAGCCTGAACATGGATGCGCTGGCGACTCCGATCTTCGGAGAGCCGGACAGCCTCCGCGACTTCCTGTTTGAAAATGGTATTCAACACCAAGTCTTTTGGGAAAGACTGACTGACGCTGGCTTCTATGTGCCGCGCTACCCCATCATTGATGCTGACCCGCAAGACCTTGACGATTGGCTGTTAATACATCAACAAGAACACCAAGCGTACTCCACTATTCTTAACCTGAATGACCCCTTTAATCTGCTAGACTTGGATTTCAACCAAGAGGATGACTTTTACGATTGGGTAAATAGTCACTTGTTGATCCATGAGCAGATAGCACGAACACTGGGGGTGACATGATTTCCGATGAAGACTTCTTGCGGCTGTTTAACACCGCAATGGCACTGGCTAAACCTATGGGAAAGCCAACGGTCAATGCCGAACAAATAGATTCTGGCTTTGAAACCATTGACGTTGATAGCCTAGATTTATTGATTATTGCCATGTACTTGTGTGATGCCTTTGCCGTGCCAGAAGAGATTGGCAAGGAAATGAGGCCAGCAAACTTGCGGGAAATGAAAGACTTTCTGGTGGCTAACGCGACTGTAGAAGGCTTTGATGTCAATTCAGCCATAGCGGTGATGCAATGAGCCTATTCCTAACCTACGGGCATACCGTATCCAACCCGCAAACCACGCTGATGGAAGACATTCTGCACCCACAGCGTGTGCATTTCATACCGGAAAGTTACCAAGGTGCAAAACAAGGGTTCAAATACCCACCGCATAACCTTGCCAACATGGTAATGGCACCGGCAACGCTGGAATGGCTGCGGGAAAACCCGGCGCTAGGTAAGACTGCTTTCATTCTGGCGGCAGGCAATGCCCACTTTGCTGGCATCAACCCGCGCAAGAACCAAACGAACACGCAGTTGCATTATGAGTACAAGTTTTTGCCCTTTACGCTTACGCAAGTGATGGCTGGCAGGCTGGCAAATATGATCTGCCAACCCGATTACATTGCTACCGATTCCACTGCCTGCGCATCTAGCCTCAAAGTCATGATGGACTGCCTGATGCTGGAAGCCTTCGGCTTTACCCGCTTCATCATTCTGTCTGTCGAAGACGCTGTATCCAATTCCGTTTTGCAATTCTTTGGTGATTCAGGTGCCTGCTTAACCTTGGCTGAAGAAACTAGCAAAGACATTGTGCCTAGCGCCTTTGATAGCAGAAATGGGGGCTTTTACGTCGGTCAAGGTGCTGCCTTTGCTGTTTTGCAAACAGAAGGTGAGGTCAACCACTATGGTCTGACCCCAAAAGCTAGGCTGGTGGGCGCTTATCATGCGGCAGAAAAGTGGAACAATGCCATAGGCCAAGCGCCTGATGGCACGGGCTATGTAGAAGCTATTGAAGGTGCCATGCGGTATGGGGAAGTGTTCCCAACTGACATCAAAATTGTGAAGACACACGGCACTGGCACGGAGTCTAACAATGTGTCTGAAAAGTTAGCATTGATGAACACTTTGAATAGCTTTGTAGCCACGTCATTTAAGCCAAAAATAGGTCACACAATGGGCGCTTCGGGCTTGCTAGAAACGCTACTTTTGCTTGACAATCTGGTTTATGGTGTTGTACCTGCTATTCCTAACCGGACAGAAAAAGACGATATTTTCCTGTCTGAGGACTGCGAGACTCCTGATGGGCTGATCCTTAGTCTTGCCGCTGGAATGGGTAATGTGTATTCCGCAGCAATCTTTGACCCAGTGAGGTAATGATGGTTCAGATGGTGGACAGTCGAGAACAGGAACTCAGTCCAGAAGATATTGTAGCCATTGCTGCAATGAATACGGACGCAGGCGTTGATCGCTCAAAAGCAATCGCTATGGTCAACGAAGAGCTAAAAATGGATGACACCTTGTTTGTCCGTCAAGGCAATACGCTTTTCATCATTCATAAAGCACAACCCGGCGTAGGCTGGTTTCGTGCGTTTAATGCTGATGTTGCTGCCAACTATCTGCAAAATAGTTTGGAGTTTATCCGCGCTTGCTACAAGATGGGCTTCGACACAATGGCATCGACCTTCTATGATCCTGCCATTTTGCAAATCTTCCGTTATATCTCAAAGAACCCACCCAATTCTGAGATGGGTTACAACCTACGCAAACTTAGTGACGGTCAATTCTTAGGAAGTATAAAGACTGGGCCTGCGAGAGGGGGTGCATAATGCCTGTTGTCGTTGCCATTGTCGCCGTTGGCGCTGGCGTTGCTGTTGCAGCGCCTATCGTTAAAGACGTTGTAGAAGAAGGTATTGAAGTAGTTGGCGATGTTGTTGAAGCTGTTGGCGACTTAGTTGAAGATGTAGCTGAAGTTGTCGTTGACACTGTTAAATACGTTGCTGAAAACCCTGAAGTTGCGCTTATTGCTGTTGCTGCACCGGCGCTTTTGCCTAGCATTGGCATAACAGGTATTGCGGTTCAACCTGTGACTGCTGGTTTGATTTCAGCGTCACAAGGTGGTGACTTAGAAGACATTGGTAAAGCTGCGCTTGGAAGCTTTGTCGGTCAAGGCGTTGGCATTCCTGTAGCAAAGGGTCTTGGAGAAGCGATTGGCGCTGCTGGCAACACAGCACAAACTGCTTTAGCTAATGCTGCTGGTGGCGCAGTAGGCTCTGCTGCTGGCGCTGTCGTTACTGGTCAAGATGTAGGTGAAGCCGCATTGATGGGTGCTGCTGGCTCTGCTGGCGCATCCTTGGCACGCTCTGGTGCTGTTGAATTAGGTCAACAACCAAGAAGCTTTACCGGTGACATTGCCGCTGATATTGGTGAGGTGGCAGGCCGCACTGCTGCTGGTGGTGACTTCAGACAAGAATTAGCTGGCGCTGCATTTGGCGCTTTATCCAGAGAAGGTGAAATAGCATTACAAGAGTTAAAGAATAGACCGCAAACTGAGAGGACTAAGCAGATTATTGCTGCTTTCTCTGAGCCTCGCAGCCCCGGTGTTGGCAGGCAGCTCGGTGAAGCTACCGCTGGCTTGGGCATGAACCCTGTTTTGGCAGAAGACATAGAGGGTCAGCCAGTTCGTTCAACAGAAGTTATCGTAACTGAAGGCGCACCAGATGTTCGCACTGGTCGCACTATTCCAAGTTCATTGCCATCCGGTAGAGCTAAAGCTGCTGGCACCGCAGGCGGTGTTACAACTACCGCAACTGGTGGCATGGGTGCTGGTGAAGGCGTTGGCGCTGGTGAAGGTGGCGGTGGTAGAGCGCCGGAAGAAATGACGGGCGCTGAGTTGCTTGAAAGTGCAGCGGCTGGCGAGGAAAGAGAACGTCTGCCAGAGGTTGAGGTGGAAGATGAGTTGATTGAAGAGCCAATCGACTTCACCAAGTTCACTGACGAAGAGTTGATTGAGTATCTGAATCAACAGTTTCCATTGACTGAGCCTGAAGCGCCTGAGCCTGATTTCAGACCAATGGATGTCAGACCAGCAAGAGGCAGCATTAGAAGGGCAGCACCAAGTTCAATCAGTCCTCGCGTCGTAGGCACTAGCCCAACAGCAGCAATCGTGGGTGAGAAAGAACCTATCTTTGGCGGTGAGGAAGACGCACAGCAAAGCGTATGGAACACCCGTTCCTTGCGTTTAAGAAAGGCACTAGGTGGCTAATATGAAAATACTTGAGATGATGGTTGGCAGTCGTGGCATGGGTGATGCTAAAGCAATGGCTGAAATGCTGCGTCGCATGGGGCGTCGTGGTGACACCATGCTTGCTCACATTACGCCAGAAGAAGCCGATATGCTGATGGAGGCTGGCGGTAGCGGCACCATCAACCCGATGACTGGATTGCCTGAGTTTGCTCGTCGTCGTTTAGATACCTACTATGGCTTTGAGCCGGAAGCAGAGACTTTCCGTGTGGATCAGCCAGAGATTGAGCCAATAAGTCAATTTAGCTTTAGAGCTGATGAGCCAGAAATTCGTCTTACGCCACCTGATCAAGTTGTAAGTGCAAATGTTAGACCGCAGCGTGAATATGCTGATGTTGATTTTGCAAATTACTTACCAAGACTTAGCCCAGAGAGCTATGCGGCTGCTGATCTTGGTCAAGCGCCCGGCATCAGCCGAACAGGGTTTAGAGAGTTGCCGCAAGAAGATTTAACTACTAGAGCCGCGAGACAAGCTACTGGGCCTTACATGGAAGACCGGGCAAGATTCCCCGGCGGCTATGGTGAGGGTTTGCCTCAACTTCGTACATTGACTGACCAAACTGCTGCGCAACCTGCTGGTGAGCCTTCGCTTGCTCAACGCGCCGAAAGGGGTCTGAATGAGTTGCAAGATTTGCTAGACCGCTATCCAAATCTGACACGCGCTGGTACTGCTGGTGCCAACATTCTGGCGCAAGCCTTGATGTTTAATCAGGCTAATCAAGCAATGCGCCGTGACATTGAAGCCACTCGCGCTGCTGCACAACCTTTCCGTCAAGCACAGGCTGAAGCAATGGGTCGTGCGACTGGCGAAGGCTTAACGCCAGAGCAACAGCAAGAGTTAGAGATTCAGCAAGCCCGTGCGCGAGAGCAACTTGGTGCGCGTGGTACGCCAACAGGCAGTGCAGCCGCAGGTATTCTGGCAGCGCAGCAGCGTCGTGCGCGTAGTCTAGCCCGTCAAGAGAGCTTTACCGAAGCCTTGCGTCTTGCCAACATTGCAGATCAATATGACCGTCGCGCACTAGAGATGGAATTGCAGCGTGATCAGCAGTTGGCACAGTTGTTTGCTGGCATTCTAGGCCGTGAAGTACAGCAGGCACAGCGTACTCAAGCGCCTGTACCAGCCGCTACCGGGAGGTAATTATGGCAGTTGATACATTGAGTGACGCATTAGGTACAGCACCATCCTTAGTTAAGGGTTTGAGTGCGCAGCCCACAATGAAAGGCCGTGCAGAATTTGCGCGTGGCAAGTTAGGCGAAACCTTTGAGGCTGGCGCTAGGGCTGAAGAAGAAGCGGCTAAAGCACAGTTTGGCATTGAACAAGGTCAACGACAGAAAGAAGCCGCAGCAGAGCGCGACTTGGCAGCTAAATCCAGAGCAGAAACAGCGACGCTGGAAGCTGGCCTTCAACCTTATTCGCAGTTTGAAGCGCCGCAGATTAAGGCATCGGACTATGCGAAAAACGCAGGTATGCGTCTTCTATCTTCCCTCATTGTCGGAGGACTAGGCGGTGCCTCTGCACGCGCACAGTTGGTTGCAATTCGTGAGATGCAGGATGCTGAAGACCGTGTGCAGGGCGAAAGATTCAATGCTGCCAAGCTAAAGTTTGATGAGGCAGACAGGGCGCGTAAGGAGCATAACAATATGCTCAAAGATCGCTTTGACCGTATGCTGAACCTGCTTTCCAAAGATCGTAATGCAGCAATGGTGGAAGCCAAGCTGATTGAAAGTCAGACTGGCAATGGCCTGATTGCTGCACAGTTACGCAAAGGAAACTATCAGAAAGCCTATGAGCTATTTACAAAAGCTATTGCTGCTTCTGATCAGGCTGATGCTGAATTAGCAAAGCAGCAGGCTATTCTGGCTGGCAAAGTTATGTTGAAAGGCATGGGCGGTGGTAGCGAAGGAGGCGCAAAAGCGACTCAGCAACGGTTTATCGTACAGCGTTCTATCAACTCTTTGGGTGGTGTGGCGTCTGCGCTGGAATCTATTAAAGAACTTCCAGCAGGAACAACCATTGGCATATTGTCTAACCTGCAAACAAAAGACGGTTTGACCAATTACTTGCGTAACGCTGTTGGTAGAAAAATAAGTTCTAACGACGCCGAAATGATGAATACGTTGTTTACAGGCATCGGTAGAAACTTGGCAGCAATTGAGGCAAGTGGTGTTGCAACTGGTTTGACAGTTTTGGCAAATCAAATGCAGTCGGGTACTTACATCCAAGCTGGTATTGATACGCCAGAAAAGGTGGCAATTAAGCTGGCTGATATTCGGCGTATTGCGACTGAAAACATACGTCCTGCTATTGAGGCTGGATTGATTAGTGCAGATCAGCAAAGAACCGCAGAAGCGCTAGTTAATAGAATTGAAAAAGCCGTTCCATTCACTACGCTTGATGTTATTAGGGCAACAAGAAAACCCGGAACTAGAACAATTGAACAACAAACAACTGGTTTAGTTTCTGGTAGCGGTAGCACAACCTTTACAGAAGAAGATCAAAAGCGTTTGGACGAGCTTGAAAGGAAAGCAAATGCTAGACGAAAATGAAGAGCTAGAACTACTGCGCCTTAAAAAACAAAAGGCAACGGCATCGCAAGGTGCCTCTGAGTTTATGCCCAAAGAACCAACGGCAAAAGAAAAGTTAGGCGCTGGTTTGTATGGTGCTGCCGTTGGTTTTGGCGGTGGCGCTGGAGAGCTTGAAAAGTTTGGCGCTTATACGGTGCCAGAGTATTTGGGTTTAAGAGAAAAAGGGCAAAGAGATAAATTTATGGGTAGGGAAACTATTTTCCCAACCGGCGCAGAAATTGAAAAAGGATTGTCAAAATTAGGCATTGAACCGCCAAGAGAAGAGTTATCTGGTTATAAAACAGGCGGTGAGATTGTTGGTGGATTTGGTACAGCGTTGCCAAGACTGCTTAAAACTGGCGGTCAAATGGCACTTGGAACAACATCAAGCTCAAAAGAAGCGTTAGCAAGAGCTGGTGAGAAATTAGGTTTTAAGTTTAGCCCTTCTCAGGTTAGAAGAGATGTGCCTGCACCAGCAAGGGGATCAACCTTTAATGCGGTTGAAAACCAAAACCTTGCTAACAAACTTGCATCAAAAGCAACTGGTGTAGAAGCTGCGGAAATTACACCAGAGTTTGTGCGCGGAAGATTAAAAGACCTTGGCAAAGAGTTTGATACGCTTTACAAAGGCAGAACCTTTAACATTGATAACAAAGCTGTTCAAGCATTAGACGCAATTCGTACATTTGAAACACAGTTGCCGCCAAGTCAACAACTTGCGGCAGTGCGCGGTGCAGCAGACAAAATTGTTAAAAGTTTTAGTTCTTTAGCATCACGAGAGGGGGCGCAACCTAGCACGTTTGCAATTGCTGGTGATGCGCTGCAAACAATACGCAATGACCTTATGGCTGCGGCAAGGTCGGCAAGTGACCGCAGTGATGCGCATCGCCTGTACGAGTTAGTTGATGCTATTGATGGATCGGTTGCAAGAAATCATCCTGAAATTGCAGAAACATTAAATCGTATTCGTCCTTTGTATCGGAACTCAGTCATCCTTGAAGACTTAATTCGGCAAAAAGGTATTCGCGGTGGCGACATTAGCCTTGAATCTTTAGGCAATATGTTAGGCGCACAGAAGCAAGCTGTTCGTCGTGCTGGTGGTGAGCTTGATGAATTAGGCAACATAGGCAGAGAACTTCAGCTAAGAGCAAGATGGCAAAAAGTTTCTGAAGGGCCGGGTTTGGCTGATTTATTGCGTACTACTAAAGGATATGGAACTACTGCCTTGGGACTGGAAAGTGGTGTAGCAAGAGCATTGCAAAGAAGGTTAGGCAAAGAGACACCTAGCACTATGCTGCAAAGAGGCGCTCAGAGCGTAGCTGCTGGCACGGCTGTAAAACCATTGCAAACGGAGGAATAAATGCCCCTAATGAAAGGTAAAAGTGCTAAAACCATCAGCAAGAACATTGGCGAGATGGTTCGTGGCTTTAAGGAATCCGGCAAGATTGGTACGAGCAAGCCTGCAAGCGTGCGTAAAGCTGTCAAGCAGGCTGTGGCGATTGCGTACTCAAAAGCTGGCAAATCGCGTATGAAGCGAGGGAGCAAGCGATGAATTACGACAATGGCAATGGAAATGACAAGATGAACTCTGGCGTGGAAGAGTTACGCCGGATGAAAGAATCTGCCAAGCAAATGGCAGACAAACGAGGTGGCCCAATGCTGGTAAGCGTTCGGACTACCATGCTGCGTCAGAAACGTGACAATCGGAAAATGGAGCGATGAAAAAACAAAAGGGGCTGAATCCAGAGCTTGAGCAGGCTATCTATGACCTACTCAAGCAAACAATGAATGATTCAACAGCATCACTGACAGACAAGACCAAGGTGCTAGATAGGGTCTTGAAGCTAGAGCAGATCAAGCAAAAGATCAGTGACGATGAATGGGGCAAAGGATTTTTTAATCCTGACGATGAAGGAGATGAGTGATGGTTGACGGGGCTGCTATTAGAATTATCAATGTTGCAATGGATATATTGTCACACAAGGCTTTAACCTTTTTGGCGTTGTTGTTTAGCTTTGTGTTGGCTTGTTGGGCGATGGTAGTACCAACATGGGAAAGGATGGCAATGGCAGGTTTCTTTGCTGTCTTTGTTTACTTGCCGTGCATGATCGTTGAAAGGAAATCGCATGAAACTTAACATTAGCAAAACCAGCACGACGGTGATGATGTCGAGCGAGAATCATAAGGGCAGCGCAGGCGAAGCCTATCGTTCCGCTTCTATCTCTGACACCTATGGTCGTGGCAAGCCTACT
>Ga0315907_10001481_pt1 | contig 31762 bp, 29 predicted proteins | sample LakEriMetagenome_3_FD_203525 | JGI IMG/M metagenome (GOLD analysis project Ga0315907, IMG submission 203525) | Freshwater fungal communities from buoy surface, Lake Erie, Ohio, United States - Buoy 12 MA123 | ecosystem: Environmental > Aquatic > Freshwater > Lake > Lake biofilm | place: USA...
TTTTGGTACTCTGAAACGTGGTCCCCAAACCCCTTCCTCTGTTCCTTTTCCAACAGCAACGATCATATTTATTTCAGCACCACGAGGTAGTTTTAAGGCTCGCTTCACTCGTTTTTCATCAAATCCTTCCATGGGGCATGTATGAAATCCTTCTGCAGCAATCGATAGCATAAACGTTTGTGCAGCCAATGCGCATGATTTGTGCACAACAATTCGCTGTTTACATGATCCACCAGTTCTGAAAAATGGTTTTCTTAGACCCATAAAAAAACTAATGAGCATCCTTAGACCCGACATAAATCCAAAAGGATCTTTTACATAAATGAATGGCATGAGTTTGCCATAATATTGTAAGGAGGCCTTTTGTAGTTTGGTTGGTTCACCAACAATACTTTCTTTTATTCTTTCCAGATTCCAATTTGCTCTTTCTCGCCATTTATCACGCCTTGTTACAAAAACAACCATGTGTTTTGCTGTTTTTGCAGCACGTTGATCAAGACAAAGGGGAACAAATTTTGCTAATTCAGCATTTGATTTGATCCAGTGAAATGCCCAGAGTTGCATATTGCTGCTGTTTGGTGAGAGAATGGCTCTTTCCAAGCTTATTTGGATTATGTCATCCGGAACATTTATACTCGAATCAAATGCACGATTTGATCTTCTGTAATTAACGATCTCCTGAAATTCTTTCGAATACATATGCTTCTGGTTTAGGTTATTCAAACTGGGTACTTTTTTTAATGAAGCACTGAAAATATCAATTTATATTGATTTTGAGCATTTTAGAATTCATTTATTAAACATCCCTAATAAACTTGTAGGTAATCTAGCAAATCTAAATTTGATAAATATTGATTTTTAAAATTTATCGACTATTAAATTATTTGATTATTTTTAATATGATAAAGTATATTTATGAGAATAATAGTTTATTTGTTAGTTTCTATTTATTATTTTACGCTAATTAGTTGTGATTCAAAATCAAAATCCTCAGATACTGTAGTTTCAAATAATACTGGTACTGTCATCGTAGATTTAACCTATCCCTCTGAGTATCTGCCAGAAATGGATGTTTTTTTGCTTAATGTTCAAAATAAACAATTATCAAGAATCAGATCAATTATGAATGTGTCTCCTGTAATTTTTGATAATGTTCAGCCAGGTAGATATGTTGTTTATGCAGTTACGGTGGAAAAATTACAAGCAGCATATGAAAATGAAATAGAATCGGGTGAGCAAACTAATGCCACTGGTGGATATACAGCAAATATGGACCGTTGGGATCTTTTACAATTTATGGTAACCGGAGGAGAAGTAAAAGTAGAAATAAATGATTGGGATGTAAATATTCCAGAATGAAAAAGCCTTTTCAGTTTTGAAAAGGCTTTTTATATCAATTCACAAATTTAAAAATTCACCTTTCTTGATTTCAGAAACTTGAAATTAAAGCCAAGCCCAGTACTAACCCTAAACGCTGATTTGGTAAGATCACCTCCAAACAATACACTTGTTGTAGCATGTAAGTTAACAGCACCTTTACCCAAAACAAAACCTCCAGTTCCAGTATAATATTTTGTATTATGCCAGTTTCCGGTAATAGGAATCTGCATAGTGCCCATGCCCCCAGAAAGCCTGAACCAGTCACCAAAGATAAAACCTGCTTCAACCTCATAGGCATAGGATACATTTCCAGTATAGTTCTGAGGAATAGGAGCTACTTGCTCAGATTTCCATTCTTGAATAGATGCACTATTTATTTTGGCAATATTTCCAAAAAGGCCAAAATAATTAGCCTCATTTGAATTTTCATCAAATCGATATCCTACAAATGCGCCACCCCAGGGACCAATTTTATTGTCGGCAATGAGATTATTGTATGTAGCCCCATTCTGCGCAGCCAGACCTCCGAAAATTCTAAGATTCATCCTTGGTGTAAACGTATATTTATCTTGTGCCATTAGATTAACTGAAATGCCTATTAGGACTAGTGCGGTAAATTGTTTCAATACGTTTTTAAGCATTAGATTAGTTTTTAAAATGTAAAATATACTATATCAATATGTTAGTATTTTTTGCAAAGGTAAATGTTATTTTAAAAATTACGTATATAAAACAATCTTTACCGAATCCAAACCTAAAATAACCATTAGCCCAGGTTTTTGTTTACATTTTTTAGATTATTCAATAAAAACGTGGGTATAATTTGAATAAATTGTAAAAAATCAGCTTTTGTTTCGGAGTGGAGAATTGACCTTTTTATTAAGGTTACTCACCAAGTCGAGAGATTTAAAAAGCTACATTCATCTTAATGATGACTTCATTGTCGGTTTTTACAAACATCAATGATGGACGTTCAATCTTGTAATCTTCAATCAAAATTTGGAAACTTCCATTGAAAAATCGTTTATTATCTTTTTTCTCTTCTGTCATCATAAATTCAACTGGTTTTTCCACCCCATGGAAGCTCAATTTCCCGGCAACTTTGTATTTGCCTTGCCCATTAGGGGTTATGCTGGAAGAAGAGAAGGTAATATTCGGAAAACTTAATCCCTCCGTTACCTCGATCATATGACTATCTCTATTCGAATTCTTACTGTCGAAAGAAGAAACTTTTACTACTACTGCTACTTTTTGTGCTGTACCATTGGCATCGGTTTCCATTATACAGTTAACATCTTTTGAAACACCTGTCCATTCATGAAGTGCATGTTTCATGGTGTAGGAAATTGTACTTTCCTGTTTATTTGCTCTGAGTTTGGTTTGACCAATTAGAAAAATAGGTAAAAGAAGTATTGGAAATAGGTATAGGGATTTGCACATATTTAAAATTTAATAACCACCATTGCTGCGGCAAAACTGGCAAAAGCTGTATATGCAGCTGCTCGGTGGGCAGATTTATATTTTACATTCTCCTCCGCTAGCCCAGCTAAAACGTTGGTTGCGATCATACCAGACATATGTACTAGTGATAACCATTTATGTAAACGAAGCGAAGTTATTTTTTTATCTCTGTTTACCATGGGTGGCGGTGCTAACAAAGAAGTGACGGCACCTAATGAGTAGGTTACATTAATGGCTGAAGCAAGCCCTTCATGAAGATCCTTTACTTTATAATTTCCCTTATATAACTGACTACCTACGATGCCTTGCGCTACCATACCCCCCAGCGTTATAAAACCTAATGCTTGGTGAACTTTTAAAGACCCTCTTCTTACTTGCATTTCTTTTTTTCGCGATTCAATGGTAAGTGGAGCAATCCCACTAATGCGCATTAATCCTTTTTCGCCCCAAAGCAAACGTTGGGTGACCAACATTTTTTGAGGTAATAATGCACTATCGGCAGTCTGTTCCGACATTAAATCATGGAGTAAGTTATTATCCTGTGCCTTTACTGTGGCAATAGAAATCAAGCTGATTAAAACAAAACTAATTATGTTCTTACTCATGAAAATATCCTTAAGTTGTTTCCTGATAACGAGGTTTTATAAACAGAAAGTGGTTTATTGGCTGGGCCAGCTAATACGCTACCATCTACCTGGAACATTGCTCCATGTACCGGGCAATACAACCTATTGTTATTTGCTTGAAACTCTACGGTTCCTCCTTGATGCGTACAGGTTTGCGATACGGCTATAAATGAGCCGGAAAGTGTTTTGGCTATGATGATGCCATTCTTATACATAAATCCACCCGCGTTTTTGAGTGCGGCATTTGCTGCATCAGTCAAGTTAAGCGTAAAATCTATAGTTGATGGGGGACTAGGGGTAGAGGTATCATTTTCTTTAGAGCAGCTACCTAAACAGGCTCCGGTAAAAATTACAGCACTTGTTAAACCTAGTTGTTTGAGAAATTCTTTTCTGTCCATATCACATAAATATGTTTAATGTTACGTAAAATAATGCAAATAGCAGTCTTTTAGTTGGGTGTTAGAACAAAAAATTCCGTAGGTTTGGTAAAAGATAAGAATTCCTTAACAACCTTATTAACGTATTGATTTATGGATGCACAGAAAGTGGACATGTATATCATGACCAATGCAAAATTCTTCGAAAGTCACCAAGTAGCTATGATTCGCGAACGGCTATTGCAGATAGATGATTCTAAGTGGGCTATTATTTCAACCATTACGTTGAAAGACCCCACCACAAGTCTTATTGTGTCTATCCTTGCTGGGGGCTTGGGTATTGATCGTTTCTTAATTGGTGACACCGGTATGGGTATTGGTAAGTTGTTGACATGTGGGGGTCTTGGTATTTGGTCTATTGTTGATTGGTTTCTGATACAAGGGGCTACCCGTGAAAAGAACTTTCAAAAGCTGGCGGCCTATTTGTAAAAAATATGAAAAGATATAATTCTTTATATCTTTTTCTTACTGCCTTTCTGTTAGGAGGGTATATATGGCTTTTTTACAAGTTGACTGAAGCAGGAGGTAAAAGTTCAATTCAGCTATGTTTATTTCATAAAGTGACCGGATTCGCTTGTCCGTCCTGCGGTACAACCCGATCGATTCTTTATCTTCTTGGAGGGGATATACTAGCCTCCATTTTAACAAATCCATTTGGATTGATTGTTTTCTTAGGGATGATGACATTCCCCGTCTTAATCCTTTATGATTTAGTTACAAAAGATCAATTATTGATCAAACTTTATTTTAAAGCCGAACGTTATATAAAAAAACCTAGAGTAGCTATTCCATTAGTGATCTTAGTTATAGTAAATTGGTTTTGGAATATTTATAAAGATTTATGAGTTCACCTGACTCTGTATTTCATCCTCAAGAATATGAAGCTGAAAAAGCATCTAACAGCTATATAATGTCGTTAGTCGCAGTAGCTGTTGGGCTGCCTCTTCCAATTATCAATTTGATCGCTACAATTGTTTTTGCTATGGCAAATAGAAAGTCAACCTATTTTGTGAGATGGCATTGTACCCAGGCACTGCTTTCACAGTTGACTTTGGTAATCTTAAATAGTATTGGCTTTTGGTGGACAATATCGATCATAACTGAGTCCCGCGATATTTCAAATGCCTATTTTGGATATTTGATCCCTGTGGTGCTTTTCAATATTGCTGAATTAATCGCTAATATATATGCTGCCATTGAAACACGAAAGGGTAAGCATGTTTCATTTTTTTTCTTTGGGGAGTTAACTAATTTAATTGTTCGTAAATAGAGTGTATGAAAAAGCTATTTTTAATGTTGTTTATTGGTGTTGGTATTTTAGCGGGAATTGGGTTTATAGTCAGCAGTGTTGATTGGATCAAATTATTTAAATTAGAAAAGTTTACCCAAAAAACGGAACAACAATTGGGGGATCTGTTATGGGAATCTTATAGTAAGGGAGAAAAAGAATCCAATGATCCAATAGTGCTTAAGGCAGTTGATTCACTGGTCACTAGTGTTTGCATGGCAAATAAGATTGATCGAAAAAACATTAAGCTTCATATTTTTGAAAAGTCTGATGTAAATGCATTTGCATTTCCAGGTGGGAGGTTAGCCGTTTATACCGGGCTTATCAGGGAATCTAAAAATCAGAACGAACTTATTGGTGTTGTAAGTCATGAACTGGCGCATATACAGTTACGACACGTGATGAAAAAACTCATTAAAGAAATAGGCTTGTCAGTTCTTATCTCCATTGCAACCGGAACAGGAGATGTGGCCGTGATCAGTGACATCGTAAAAACACTTACCTCTACTGCTTTTGACCGATCATTGGAAAAACAAGCTGATATAAAAGCAATTGATTATATGGTTAATGCGTCTATTGATCCTTTACCTCTTGCAGATTTCATGCAGCGATTGGCCGATGAGCAACAAATGCCTGGTTCAGAATATTTATCGTGGATGAGTACACATCCTGAATCTGCAGAACGTGCGGCATATATTCGTGAGTATGCCGGATCAAAAGTTCAGGAAAAGAAAAAAACAATAGCTGACGCTACTTGGGTTGCCGTTAAAAAGGCTGTTGAATAATTATTTTCTGGATTTCACTTTTAATAAAAATTCTTCCAGTTCTTTTAACTTTTCAGGATATAATTCTGCAAGATTATTTTTTTCTCCGGGATCTTTCTGTAGATCATAAAGCTGAGGCTTAGGATTATTGCCTAATTCAATATTGGTCAGTATATTTTTTACAGGTCCATTTGAGGGTTCAATATACTTCCAATTGCCTTTTACTAAAGCCAGTGTGTTTATACCTTGTTCGACTATCCATTCTCTACCTTTTTTATCTTTTCCAGTTAGGGCTAACCATACATCTTGAGCATCAGGGAATTCATCGGGTGGAATAGTCGCATTTAAAAAACGGGCTATGGATTTTCCTATATCTATTTGCGATATCAGGGCACCTGAAACGCTTTGTTTGATTTTACCTGGCCAACTCACCATAAAAGGTACGCGAGTACCTGCTTCAAAGATGCTATACTTACCACCTCTAAAAGGTCCCCAGGGATTATGTCCATTTAGTTCAGTTACTGCACCATCTATATATCCATCATCTAGGACGGGGCCATTATCGGATGAGAAAATGATGATGGTATTCGTTAATAGACCTTCATCTTTTAATGTTTTTCTAATTTCTCCTACTGCCCAATCCAACTGAAGTATGGCATCTCCTCGGTAACCCAATCCACTCTTTCCTTTAAAGAGGGTGGAGGGCATGCGTGGCACATGTGGTTCTGTTAATGAATAAAAAAGGAAGAATGGTTTGCTTTTATTCATTTCAATAAATTCTTTAGCCTTCCAAAAAAATGTTAGTGGCATCTCCTCATCTGTCCAGCGGGCACGTGTGCCACCAGTCATGAAGCCAATACGTCCAATTCCGTTTACAATTGTATTTTCATGACCATGATTTGGTGATGATGGCATTTTGAGTAATTCAGGATACTCTTTCCCAGTGGGTTCGTTCCCAATTTTTGTTTGATAATTAACTTGTATAGGATCGCTGGGATCTGCTCCAATTACTTTCCCATTTTCTACAAAAACAGTTGGTACGCGATCTGCAGTTGCTGGAAAAATGAATGAATAATCAAAGCCGACTTGATTGGGTCCAGGTTTGAGATCACTATTCCAGTTTTTTTCTATAGCATCACCTAATCCTAAATGCCATTTACCCACAATTGCTGTTGTGTATCCATTTTCTTGAAATGCAGAGGCTAAAGTTTTTTTGTTAGGTGAGATGATCAGGGCTGCATCTCCCGGAAGTATTCCTGTACCTTGTTTACGCCAGGGGTAGTGACCAGTCATCAACCCATAGCGAGAAGGAGTACAGGTTGCAGAAGTAGTATGTGCATTGGTAAAGCGAATTCCTTCAGCTGCCAGCTTGTCCAGATGAGGTGTTTTTATCTTGGTTGCTCCATAACAGCTAAGATCTCCATAACCAAGATCATCAACATAGATCAATATGATATTTGGTTTTTGTTGGGCTATACTAACAATTGACATTAGTACGGCAACGGAGAGAAGCATTCTTTTCATGTAGGAAAGTTATTCAAAAACATCGAACTCCCAAATGGTTCTATAGCTGCCATGTGCTTCTACATAATGTAAAAACTCCTGATAGAATCGATCGTTACCAATAGTGGCACTATCTCCAATTACCCAAAGAGTATCTTGTGCCCGGGTGATGGCTACATTCATACGTCTATAATCCTTCAAAAATCCTATATCACCTTCATCATTACTTCTTACTAATGAAATGATGATATTCTTTTTTTCTTGCCCCTGGAAGCTATCAATGGTTCTAATAGTGTATGTATTTCCTAAAGCTTCTTTAAGTGCTGCTACCTGTCCGGAATAGGGAGATAAAATGGCTGTTTCTGTAGCTTGCAATTTTTCTGTCTGTATCAGTTTTTTTGTAATAAGAATATCCCCTTCATTTTGCAGACTGTTTCCGTCTGCACCCTTTTTTTCCTGATATCCTGATCCTGCAAGATCAATAAACGTAAGATGTACTCCTGTATTAATGAGATTTGCAGCTGTTTTTAGAAGGTTATTATAAAAATATGAACTGCTGAATCCTGCAATAGCCGCTCTCATTCGGTATTGCGTATCTAATAAATGAATATTTTTTACCGTATGGATGGCCACTTCTAAAATGGATCGATTAAATCCATTTTTGATGGCCACCTGACTCAATATAGTTGGCGGAAGTTGCCAATGATCACCGGCTAGAATGATCTTTTGGGCATAGGGGAATAAACACCATGCCAGTGGCTCCAGACATTGACCAGCTTCATCCATCACCAAAGTGGTAAATACACCGGGTTTTAATCCTGAGTCATATAAACCAATTGGAGTTCCGGCTATGACTTGTGCGGAAGTAAATAATTTTTCTTCATTGTATTGCTGTATCTGCTTGATCTGTGCACGAATTTGTTTTACTTCTTTGAATAACAAATGACGCTGTTCTCGTTCCGCTTTGCCAAAATTTCGTTTATATTTTAAAGCCATTCGTCTAAACTCTTCAGCTCGTTTCTTAAGCTCTTTTATTTCTTTTTGTTCTTTACTATTAGATAGTTTTCCTTCAGGCGTGTAGGGTAGGATATCCGGATCTGCTTTTCCAATATTTCCGGTTCGTAATACCTGAACTCCATTTTGGATCAGCGCCTTAGCAATATGATCCACTGCAGTATTACTTGGAGCAGAGAGAAGTACCTTTTCTCCATTACTAACTAGATGTGCTATGGCTTCTACTAGTGTTGTTGTTTTCCCTGTTCCTGGAGGACCATGCACAATAGCAAATCTATCGGTGTTTAAAATAGATTGAATTGCCTGTTGCTGACTAGCATTTAGATGTTTATTTTTCCATGTTGGTAATGTATGTAATGCAGGCTTATTTTCAATTTCACCCCCTTCATGAAGTTTTTCAAATAAGCTTAAAAGTCCAGGATTTTTTTCTATAGAATTCAGCCCATCTTTCATAATGGTGGTGGTACGCGTATCCGGTGCTAATTTTATACCAACACTATCGTCTTCTATCCAGTCTGGAAAATCTGGTGCAAATAATCTGAACTCACCTGTTCGACCTTCTATATTCAGTAGAACTCCTTTAACGGGCTCTTCACCAGAAGCAAAACATTCAATGGCTACTCCATCTTTGAATTGTCCGGTTTCAGCTGGAAAGGGAAGATGAAAGCTGATCTCCGGATAATCAGCATATCCAAAATTTTTACGGTTTACTTTGATAGGGTGTAATGCCAATCCTTCCGCTTTCAAAGATCTCAAGGTATGTTGCTGGTCGAGCCGATATCGTTGTATCTGTTCTTTTTCTTCACTATCTATACAGGTTAGTAGTCGTTCAAGTTGTGGATGCATGTTATTTGGTTTGACATCCCAATTGATTGTATTGACATAGATGAATTCTCATATATGTGATCGTTGTATGAATAAAAAGAGACCGCTTTATGACCGTTTTATGAAACTTAAACACTTACATTGAAATTTCTCAACGCATCATTCAAACTCGTTTTTAGATCTGTACTGGCTTTGCGTTTACCAATTATGAGGGCACATCCAACTCCGTATTCCCCTGCAGGGAATGTCTTGTTGTATGTGCCTGGAATTACCACAGAACGTGCCGGAACAACACCTCTATATTCCACAGGCTGTTCACCACTTACATCAATGATCTTGGTGGATTGCGTCAATACCACATTCGCTCCTAAAACCGCTTCTTTTTCCACGCGAACGCCTTCTACTACGATGCAACGGCTTCCTATGAAGCATCCATCTTCCACAATTACCGGACTGGCTTGTAATGGCTCCAATACACCTCCAATTCCCGCTCCGCCACTCAAGTGTACCCCTTTCCCGATCTGTGCGCAACTGCCAACAGTAGCCCAAGTATCCACCATGGTACCCTCATCTACGTAAGCACCAATATTTACATAGGAAGGCATTAACACCACATTTTTAGCCAGATAAGCACCATAGCGAGCCACGGCATGAGGAACAGCTCGTACCCCTAAGGATTTGTAATCTTTTTTCAATAACATCTTGTCATAAAACTCAAAAGGCGCAAGTTCCCAGGTTTGCATCTGCTGGATACTGAAATACATAAGGATTGCCTGTTTTACCCACTCATTTACCTGCCAGCCATTTTCATTAGGTTCTGCCACACGCAATCGCCCTTTGTCCACTTCCTCGATTACCATTCTAACCGCATCAGCGTATGTACTATCTTTTAAAAGGTCACGGTTGGTCCATGCCTGAATAATATGTTCTTGTAAGCTCATCATTCTAAAATTTATGCAAACATAAAGCAGAAATTGATCATGGCCGAATCACTACCTTTGTACTCCTGATGCATAAGAAAATCCTGGTCATACAAACTGCTTTTATCGGGGATGTAGTTTTGGCAACAGCATTGCTCGAAAAGCTGCATCAATACTATCCTGATGCTGCATTATCCCTGTTGGTAAGGAAGGGTAATGAAGGTTTATTTGATGGTCACCCTTTTTTGCATCAACTTCTGATCTGGGATAAAAAAAGAGGAAAGTATAGAGATCTGTGGCGTTTGCTTACCATGATCAGAGCGGCTAAATTCGATATGGTTGTGAATGTGCAGCGATTTGCAGCTACAGGAATTCTTACCGCTTTTTCAGGTGCTAAACATCGCATTGGATTTGATAAAAATCCAATATCATTTCTATTCTCTCAAACGATCAAACATCTGATCAGTGATCAACATAATCTTTTACACGAGGTAGAGCGAAATCAGCAATTGATTGCACACATCACTGATGAACGTCCAGCTCAACCTGTTTTATATCCATCTGAAAACGATTTTGCCCAGATCAAGCAATATCAGAATCGCCCATATGTATGTATTGCTCCGGCATCGGTTTGGTTCACCAAGCAATACCCGGAAGAAAAATGGATTGATCTCATTACGAAAATCCCCTTGCAAATTTTCATACTCGGTGGCCCTGGTGATCATGCACTTGGAGAAAGGATATCCAAGGCTATCCTAGATCCTGAACGCGTAATTAATCTTTGTGGGAAATTAAGTTTCCTTGAATCCGTGGCCCTTCAAAAAGGAGCTGTCCGTAATATTGTAAATGATTCTGCTCCTATGCATTTTGCTTCTGCAATAAATGCGCCGATTACAACTATCTATTGTTCAACGGTTCCGGCATTTGGATATGGGCCATTATCCAACGATAAGGCCATCGTGCAATCAAAACAGGAACTCGCTTGCAGGCCCTGCGGATTGCATGGGCATAGGCAATGTCCACGAGGTGATTTCGCCTGTGCATATTCTATTTCTACTGAAGAGATATTAGAAACGATTAAAATTTCCGGCTAATCAAGTTATCTTCGCGCCTATGCAGATCTCGTGTACAGAACAGGAGTTAAAGATACTTCAAATCGTTTCAGATGCCGCCAAGGCATTGGGAATGGAATGCTTTGTAGTAGGAGGATTTGTGCGGGATAAATTATTGGGTAGAGAGACTAAAGATGCGGATATCGTTTGCAATGGAGACGGGATTGAACTCGCTCATGAAGTGGCCAAACGCATTATACCTGCTCCGCATGTTTCATTTTTTAAAAATTTTGGTACTGCTCATTTACCCTTTGAGGGTATGGATATAGAATTTGTTGGCGCACGAAAAGAGAGTTATCGCGCAGATTCTCGTAATCCGGCAGTAGAACCGGGAACGATGGAAGATGACCAGCGCAGAAGAGATTTTACCATCAATGCATTAGCGATTAATCTCACCGATTCATTTGGAACATTAGTGGATCCATTTAATGGAATAGATGATCTAAATGCCATGATCATTCGGACTCCTTTGGAGCCTCGTCAAACATTCAGTGATGATCCTTTGCGTATGATGCGTGCCATTCGTTTTGCAACTCAATTGAATTTTACGATAGATCCTTTGACCTGGCAGGGTATTCTAGATAATGCGTATCGTATGGAGATCGTTTCTCAAGAAAGGATTACCGATGAATTAAATAAGATCATGCTTACGCCTAAACCATCTATAGGGTTTGATCTTTTGTATAAATCAGGGTTGCTTAAACGCATCTTCCCCCAACTCGTTGATCTTGTGGGTGCTGAGTATATAGATGGATTAGGTCATAAGGATAATTTCTACCACACGTTGCAAGTATTGGATAATATAGCCAAGCATACTCATGATCTATGGTTACGCTGGGCAGCGCTGCTTCATGATATTGGCAAGCCAGCCACAAAGCGTTTTGAAGCTGGCCATGGATGGACATTTCATGGTCATGAAGTAGTGGGAGGTAGAATGGTGCCTAAGCTATTTGCAACATTAAAATTGCCTCAACACGACCGTATGCGCTTCGTCAAAAAGCTAGTGGAATTACATCTTCGTCCGATTAGTTTGACAAAAGAGAATATCACCGACTCTGCGATACGGCGCTTACTCTTTGACGCAGGTGATGATTTAGAAAGTTTGATGCTATTATGTGAGGCTGACATCACTTCGAAAAATAAAATGAAGGTGAAGCGATTCCTTTCCAATTTTGATATGGTCCGGGAAAGATTAAAAGAGGTAGAGGAGAAGGACCGTATTCGAAATTGGCAACCACCGATCAGTGGCGAAGAAATTATGAAATTTTTTGGATTGAATCCTTCTCGTTATGTAGGTGATTTAAAGAATGCGATCAAAGATGCTATTCTAGATGGTATCATTCCCAATGATCGGGATGCTGCATATCAGTATATGGTTCAAAAAGCATCAGAACTTGGTCTTAAACCCGTATCCAACCAAAAATAAGTATCTTAGTTCCTTTAATTTAACGGCATGGCCATATTAAAATTCAGAGCATATTATGAAGAGGACGATAGTGTTTATCGTGACATCGCTATTCGTCATACTCAAACATTTGCCGATCTTCATGCAGCCATTTTGAAAAGTTTTGAATTTGATTCTAAACATCAGGCAACATTCTTTAGGAGTAATGATAATTGGCAGCGTGGCCGTGAGATTTCAATGGATAAATACGATAAAGAATATAAGGCAGAACCACTACTCATGTCCGAAACGGCAATTGGTTCTGAAATACACGATCCAAGTCAGAAGTTTATTTTTGTTTATGATTTCAATCGTAACTGGACGTTTTTGGTGGAGTTGATCAATGTAAGTAAGGAAGAAAATAGTAAACTAGACTATCCGGTTACTATACGAACTTCAGGAATTGCACCTAGTCAATACGGAACAAAAAGTATTTTAGGGGATCGTTTCGTGGATATGGAAGAGAAATACGATCTCGGTGCTGATGAAGAAGGATTTGGTGAAGAAGGAGAGGAAGGTGAGCAAACGGATACTGATGAACATACGGATACAGAAGGCGAAGAGTATTTCTAATGTCTGCTGCAATAAAGACTGCATTTTTAATCATGGGCCCCACCGCATCGGGGAAAACGGCGTTAGCTATTACTTTAGCTAAAAAGCTGAATACGGAGATCGTTTCGGCAGACTCGCGTCAGTGCTATAAAGAATTATCGATTGGCGTTGCCCGGCCATCCAACGAAGAATTAGATACGATCTCGCATCATTTTATTGCTTCACATTCCATTCATGAACATATCGATGCCGCAGTATTTGAGCAATATGCTATTGATAAAGTCACTCATATTTTTAATATACATAATCAAGTAGTTGTATGTGGGGGCACTGGACTATATATTCATGCTTTTTGCCATGGTATAGATGATATTCCTTCTACAGGTGCAAGCATTAGAGAAAACCTATGGAATACATGGAATGACCAAGGTATTATCGGATTACAGAACTGGATAAAGGAGATAGACCCATATTTTTGGAACCATACTCAAGAGAAAAATAACAGGGTTCGCTTGATGCGTGCTTTAGAAGTAAAATTAACAACGGGTAAATCATTATTGGAATTTCAAAAGGGTAGTGGGTCAGAGCGATCGTTTCACATTCAAAAGATCTTTATTGACTGGCCGCGAGACATTTTATATGAAAGGATCAATCTGCGTGTAGATAAAATGATGGAGGATGGATTGCTGGATGAAGCCAAATCATTGGTGCAGTTTAGAAGCCTAAAGGCCCTTCAAACAGTAGGATATCAGGAACTATTCGATCATTTGGAAGGCAAAACAAGTTTAGATGAAGCGATAGCCTTGATCAAGCAGCATACAAGAAATTATGCAAAACGCCAGATCACATGGTTCAAGAAAGAAGGTTGGGATATAGCGGTATCAGGTGAAGCTTTACTGCAGGATGAAATCCCCTGGGGTGAATTTAAAATTTAAATCCAAAAGTAAGCAGCACATTACCTGCGCCACCTTTTATATTTACTGGTGCAAAATAGTTGTCATTTAACCTATATGGATAGTAGCCATCTTTAACGATATTATGCATATACGTCAGGTCGATAAATTTCCCTTTATTTCGCCATCCAAGACCACCGCTTACGGTTAACCTGGTTCCATTAATATCTGCATCAAGGTAAGGGTTACTATAATATCCAAAGCCTGCTCTCGTCATGATGGTATTGAATTTTAATTCACCTCCAATACGCATATTGATGGCATTTTGAAATTGCTGACTTATTACATTATTCAGGTCTTGGAAATAATTGCTACCCGGATTATTGGGATCAGAAAATTCACCATTGCCATAATTCAGGAATTCTACTTCTGCGGTGATGAACCCTTTTTGTTGCGTTACATCCTCTATCTCCCGAATTACATACGAGAAGCCAGTCTGAATTTTCCATGGGTTCACAAACTGATAAGCATATTCACCAAATTGCCCAAGAAGATCTGAAGTACTTTGTTTTAATACCCCCTGACCAGAATAACCTTCCAGGTCAGTAGTTATGGTTGTATTATAGCGGTCTGAAAGGTCATAAAAAGTAGGCGTATGAATGGATAAACCTAAACGGATATAGTCAACCGGCTTAAAGATTAATCCAGCTTTAAGATTCAATCCCGACCCAGAAGTTTGAAGATAGTCTTCAACTGTGAAGTAATTGAAGTTGTTATTCTTTTTTCCAGAGAGATCTGATTCTTTAAATGTTTGTTCCCTGGTAAATTTTATGGATTCTAAATTTAATGAAGCACCTAAATACAGTTTATCATTTAAATTGGCACTACCTGCGAAACTGATCGTTGATATTCCTCCTGTTGTATTGACCAGTTGTTCTTGTTGTACACCTGTTTGCGGTGTAGCCATGCTATAATATCCTGTTGCGTTTCCCTGGGCATCTAATTCGGGTTCAATTAAATAGGTATTTATCGCCAGACTTGGGCCAAATGGATATTCTGTTGCAGCACGATTTGGATCACGTTCACCAGCATTGATCAGATCTTCCAGGTATTTTTCAGAATAAGAAGAACGTGTATTTTTCCCTTTGAATGCAAATCGGTTATTGAAATCAGCTGTTCTGCTAGCTGTAATGGCATAGCTGAAATTTTTCCAGCCTCCTTCTCTTCTTGGTGGTGTTGCAAATACAAATCCACTCATTCCATAATTAAATTCAGATGCTTTTGCTCTATCATTCCCATCCAGATAGACCCCTTTATTATTGGTGAAATTGAAACCAGGGCTTAATACCAACTCGTTTGTTTTGAACAAGGCTATACCGGCGGGGTTAGTGTTTACGGAACTTATATCTCCGCCAAGAGCAGTCATGGCACCTCCAATAGCAATAGAACGTGCAGAACCGGTGGGTGCGAATCTGGATAAACGTAATGCATCAACAGGTTCCTGTGCCTGTGTATATAAGCTGCCAAGCATCAGACCGGACAGAATGAAATTTCTCATGTGTTGATTTGAAATTAGCTAATTGGCTAATAATAAACTAATCAGCTTAATAGCCAACTAGTTCTTTCGTTAATTCTAATTACCTCCACCTCTTGGGAATGATCGTACAGGAGCACTTCCGCCACTATTTCCAGATGAACCAGATGAGCCACTGCTGCGCGGTGCACTATTTGTGGACGAGCCCCCGGATCCTGAACCAAATGTTCTGAATGTTGAAGAAGAACCAGAATTTGAATATTGTGAAGAACGATTACTTGGCGAACTATAATAATTTCCTCCACTGCTATTAGAAGATCGAGGAGAAGATGAAATGTTGTAAATGCGTCCTGTAGTTTTAGTATCAGAAGCATTACGGGTAGTGTTATATGTTCCTAAATTCCCCCCTCTTGGTGTATAGGCTCTGGGATTGGAAGGCTTTGTAACAATGACTACAGGCGAGCTATAATATCCTGGTAAAAATGGGTTAAAGAATCCTGAATTCCAGTAATTGTATGAATAAATGCTCGAAGTACCTATCCATGGACTAGACCAGGGTGAATAAAAGGAATTGAAGTAAAACGGGTTATTCCAGGTTGGATTGTTCCAATAAAAGAAATCATCATCAAATGCGGACCAGCGATTTCTACCCTGAGCCTTCATTCTCAAGTAACGATCGGTGGAATAATAATCGTCATTTCTATAGCGGCCACTTCTCTCCGCGTCAACATCAACATAATCAACAGTTGTTCTGCCCGGAGAATAGTAAACATCATCAGGAGTCTGCCCGGATTTGTACATTGTAGTACAGCTGTTTAGGCCGATCACTGAGAAGGCGAGGATTAAAATTCTATTTCTCATGGTTACAGGTTTCTTATTTGGTTATGAAGTTACTACATTTGCGACGTTCCGGGCGTTAAAATTTAGATGAACGGCAATCCGGATTAGTTAAAAAAAGCACAAAAATGAGCAAGGAAATTACTTCGAGGGGTGCTGATTATGCACAATGGTATAATGATCTTGTGTTAAAGGGAGGGCTGGCAGATTATTCTGCTGTTCGGGGATGTATGGTGATCAAACCCTATGGTTTTGCCCTTTGGGAAAATATGCGTGATGTCTTGGATAAAATGTTCAAAGATACCGGACATGTAAATGCCTATTTCCCTCTTTTTGTTCCCCGTAGTTTTTTAGAAAAAGAGGAAGGCCATGCTGAAGGCTTTGCCAAAGAATGTGCTGTAGTTACGCATTATAGATTGAAAGCTGATCCTAACATAAAGGGAAAATTAACGGTTGATCCCGACTCTAAACTGGAGGAAGAATTGATCATTCGTCCAACCAGCGAAGCCATAATCTGGAATGCCTACAGAGATTGGATCAACTCGTACAGAGATTTACCCATTTTAGTAAATCAATGGGCCAATGTGGTTCGTTGGGAAATGCGTACCCGGTTGTTCTTACGTACAGCTGAATTTCTTTGGCAAGAAGGCCATACAGCCCACGCCACGGCAGAAGAAGCAGTTGAAGAAACTGTAAAAATGCTTCATGTGTATGCAGATTTCGTAGAAAATTACATGGCAGTTCCCGTAATAAAAGGAGTGAAAACAGCAAATGAACGTTTTGCAGGTGCGGAGGATACCTATTGTATCGAAGCATTGATGCAGGATGGTAAGGCTCTTCAGGCTGGAACATCACATTTCCTCGGACAGAATTTTGCAAAAGCATTTGATGTAAAATATCTCAACAAGGAAAACAAGCAAGAATATGTTTGGGCAACCTCTTGGGGTGTTTCCACTCGATTGATCGGAGCCTTGATCATGGCACATGGTGATGATCAGGGGCTAGTTATGCCACCACGGATTGCTCCCCTACAAGTGGTGATTATTCCAATCTATAAAGGAGATGAGCAAAAGAAGATCATTGATGAAAAAGTCCTTGCAATTGTTTCAGATTTGAAAAAAGCAGGAATTCGAGTGAAGTATGATGATGCAGACAATGCCCGTCCAGGATGGAAATTTGCGGAATATGAATTAAAAGGGGTTCCGGTTCGTTTGGCTATTGGCGCAAGAGACCTGGAGCAAAATGTGGTGGAAGTTGCTCGACGAGATACTAAAGAAAAAGCGACGATCAGTCTGGATGGAATATCTTCATACATCCAAAATCTATTAGAAGAAATACAATCGAATCTTCTTCAAAATGCAAGAAAGTTCCGTGATGAGCATATAACCAAAGTGGATAGTTGGGATGAATTCAAAGAAGTACTGGCCAATAAGGGAGGTTTTATTGCGGCTCATTGGGATGGATCTTCTGAAACGGAAGAAAAGATCAAAGAAGAAACCAAAGCGACTATTCGTTGTATCCCATTACATAACACTCAGGAATCTGGTGTTTGTGTTTACTCTGGCAAGCCAAGTACACAACGGGTTTTATTTGCAATGGCTTACTAGAATTATTTAATACTTTATCAGATAATACACACAGGTAGTTACGAAGTTCCGTAAGAACGGAATGGCTTTGATGATACCGAATTGTTTCCTAGGCTTCCAGCCAAATTTGAACTGATATATAGGATTGATCAAATAGTGTGTTTGTAGTGGAATACTATATCCATTTTTTGTAACGATACGTTCAAATCGTTCAATCGAAATGCCCGTTTCTTTTATTTCAAGTAATTCTTTAATTACAGGTTCTGGTTCACCAAAGGCGCTTAGAAACCTGCGATAAAGAGGAACTGGTAATAGATGAAACCAGGGAAGCACAGTCAGAAATTTATGTTGACAAACTTGTTGATGTCCGCCATGTGGCATATACCATGGTGGAAATCCAAAAAAGATATGCCCTCCAGGCTTTAAAAACTTTTTTAGATAAGGAATGAATCTTTCCTGATCTGGAATATGCTCTACTACATCTTTTAAGATGATCAGATCGAATTGTCCGGAAAATTTTTCAAGTGCGGCCTCTTCGTAAATATTCTGATTCACAATTTCAACCTGACCTTTTTCAATAAATGAAGACAGAAAATGAACTGCGAATGCAGATTTCATGGTATCAAGTTCAATACCGGTGCAGCTGCAGCCGCGTTCTAAAAAAGGAAGTAAAACTCCTCCATCTCCACATCCAATATCCAAAACCTTAATATCTGAAGTGATCTGAAATGCTTGTTCTATAAATGGAAGTAGATAATCATGGGCATTATCCACTTGTTGCTGAAATCTAATCTGTTCATCTTTATGTTGAATCAATGTCATTAGTGCTGTTTTAGCATTTATTCTATGGTTCAAAAGTAAAAGTATATTTTTGACTTTTAACAGATGACAAAAGAATTGATGGCTTGGCAAGAGGAATTCGCTCAGGGTAAAATGCTGCTGATCGATAAACCATTAAAGTGGACTTCGTTTGATGCCGTAAAAAAAGTTAGAATACTCACTAAGATCAGTAAGGTGGGGCATGCTGGGACGCTGGATCCCTTGGCAACAGGGTTGCTGATTATTTGCACTGGAAAATTCACTAAACAGATCAATACATATATGGCTCAGGAAAAAGAATATACAGGTTCTTTTACACTAGGCGCCATTACACCTACTTATGATTTGGAATCAGCTCCTGAAGATGTAAAGGAATATGCTCATCTTACAGAGGAAGAAATACGTAAGGCAACTGAACAGTTTATTGGAGAAATAGAACAAATCCCACCTGCACATTCTGCTATAAAGAAAGACGGTATTCCGGTTTATAAGCTTGCCAGAAAAGGGAAGGAGGTAAAATTAGATCCACGTAAAGTTACTATTTCCATTTTCGAGATCACCAATATTGTAGGGCCTGTAGTGAATTTCAGAGTGGTTTGTTCTACAGGTACGTATATAAGAAGTTTGGCAAATGACTTTGGAAAAGTATTGGGTTGTGGGGCCTATTTATCTTCGCTTCGCAGAACGAAAATAGGGGAGTTTAATGTGGAAAGTGCCCAGAGCATTGAGGAATTTGATTCGTATATTCAACAATTAAAAGGGTCTTAAAAAGGATAACCTATTGCGAATTGAAAACTAGGTTTATTCCATACACCATCAATAAACCAGCCATTTTTTCTATTGGAATAAAAGGCTGTGTTCCATTTATCCGGACCATATCTTGGGTCTTTGATCGGGAAACCCCAATCGAATCGTAAAAGAAAAAAGGTAAAGTCTATTCTTACGCCTGCACCGCTGGCGATAGCAATATCTCGGAAAACGTTTTTAAATCTGAATTCAGATCCAGGAAGTTGCCCATCAATGTTGTTGCGAAACCATATATTTCCTATATCGGTAAAGGTTGCTCCTCTGATCCAGAATCCAAAAAGACGGAACATTTTGAATCTGTATTCCATATTTGCCTCCAGTTGGATATCGGCGTATTTATCATTAAATGCTCCATTGGCAAGGGTATCAAAAAATATATTGGATCCGATTCCGAGTTTTCGAATTTGCCAGCCTCTCATGCTGTTCGGTCCGCCTGCAAAATAGCTTTTAAAGAACGGCAGTGTGATTTTACCTTGTCTGGACTCTGTATTTAATGCGGTTCCTACACCGGCAAAGGTTCTAAAAACCAAACTAGTCTTTTTCCAGTTGATGTAATGTCTGAAGTCAATATCAAAGCGAATGAATTTATATAGATCCTCAAGTGATTTTCCTTTGGCTGTTTGTCCGGGAAATAAGGTACCTAAAAGTATTCCAGACTCCTCTCCGTATATACGAAGTGAGTTGATATGTTTCTGGTTTTTACCATTAAAGGATCTGTTATAACTTATATTATTTCCAACAATCAAGCCATTATTATATGCATAAACCAATAATGGATTACGCTGTATGGCATCTGTAAAAAGACTATCCTGTTGAATTCGGGTAAGTTCAATATTAAATGGTTTGAACTGCCAGGTTACATGTGGCTTTGTCTTCCATTCATAACCAATGAAACTGGAGATACTACGTAGATCATAATATTGAAAACGATTGATGAAGGAAACATCTCCTGTTATGATCGTTCTAGCATTTTGCAAAGTATTCCCAAATGATTTTCCAAAAGGGGTGACCAGCCAGGGGATACTAAATCGATTTCCAATAGTAAACTCTGATGATAGTATTTTTGAGAAATTATTGAATTCAATACCTGTCCTAACGGAATTCTCCAATTGAATTCCTTTTTTACCAATATTTCGATTTCTTAATCTGACATTCAATGCCAGTCCAACTCGCCCTGAACCTACCAGTACCAGTTGATTGGTATTTAAGACACTACTACCTTCAAGATCGATAGTGAAAAATTGGCGTTTTGATGGGGATAACCGTAACTCATAATCAATTTTCTGAATACTATTCAGGGGCTTAGGAGTGATATTGATATTTTGCCAGATACCGAGTTTATTGAGGTTATTTAGTGTTTTCGAGAAATCATCCTGATTAAACAAATTGCCTGGTTTCATGGCAATGAATCTGCTGATAAAATCGGGTTTGAATGTGTTATAGTAGGATACTATTCGAAAACTGTCTCTAAACGTAACAGTAGAGTCTGTGGGCATATCAGACAGGTTCTGTGGGGCGTCGGGATAAATGGTAAATTGACCTATATGATATTGTTTTATACTATTACTGTCTTTAACGGGGAATTGTCTGACAACTAAGTCTATTTCCGGATTTTTTTTCTTTCGCTCCTTAAGTTCAGAGAGCTTACTGATATATTCAAATGGATCTAAAGAAGGATCGATGAGTTCAGCAAATCCAGAGTCTGCTTCTACAAAAAAATCTTCTCGCGTTAGGTTGTAGTAACCCCTTGTTCGGAAGATAGTAACCATTCTATTCAATTCCTGGTCGATCAAATTATAATTGAATGGTTCACCTTTTTTTAAGAGTGCGTTGTTTTTTTCAAGATTTAAAATATTAGTCAGGTTGGTATCTGCCAATCGATAACTAATTGAATCGATGGTATATAAAGGGCCTGCATCAATATTATATTGAATCTTTACTCTTTGCTGATCTTTATTTACTTCGAGGGAACTATCCACGCTTATGTGTACCCTTCGGTAGCCCTTACTGAGCATAAGATTCTGCATGTTATCAGCCGACTGTAATACGGATAGGCTATCGTAAAAATTAGGTCTGTCGATCACCGGAACAGGGATGATCCAGGGGGCCTTGGGCCAGGGAAGCTGAGAAGCTACTGCCACTTTAGCACTATCTTCAATCTGTTCTTCCAGTTCTAATTTAAGATCTGATCTGTCTTCCTTTGGTATCGATTGAAGATTTACTGTATTTTCGAAAATGAATGGGCGGTCTTTAGGATAATTCCGAACAACCGTGCAGGATACAACCGAAATAAGGAATAGCCCCTGTAACAGAATGAAGAAGTATGTAAAATATTTTGTTCTTTGGGGCATAAACATAATCACGAATGCTCAGTAAATCGCAGCTCAAATATATCCAATCTTTACACCATAAAAAATTTCGGGAGGAACATCAGGCTTATTTGGTGGAAGGAACGAAGATGTTTGAAGAGGCTATACAATTTGCGGCTGATCAGATTCAACATATTTATGCTGTTCCGGAATGGCTTATGCGGCACGAACACCTGATAAAGGGATTCGAACATCTCATGGTGGAGATAAAGCTGGCTGATATGGAAAGAGCCTCTACTATGCAAACTCCTCCGGGTGTATTACTGGTTTTAAAATCAACCACTCCAGTCGAAGTTCACTATAGTGGGCTTACCCTAATTTTAGATGCCATTCAGGATCCTGGAAATCTCGGCACCATCATTCGAACAGCGGATTGGTTTGGAGTTAAAAATATTGTTTGTGGTACCGGGACAGTTGAAGCCTTTAATCCTAAAGTGATACAATCCTCAATGGGTAGTATCTTCAGGGTTAATCTTTTTTATACGGATCTAAGACAATTCCTGAATAACCATAAGGATATGCCCGTAGTTGTCTCCCATCTTGAGGGCACGGATCTTTCATCGTTCAAATGGCCGGAGAATCTTTTTCTAATCATTGGCAATGAATCAAATGGAGTTTCAAATGATCTTTCAGAAAAAGCTAAATGGAAAATAAAAATTCCTGGTTTTGGCCTTGCAGAATCTTTAAACGCTTCTGTGGCTGCTTCCATTTTGATTTACGAATGGAAATGTTAATTATCGGAATTGAATAGCTTTTACAGGATTAATTTTTTTACTGATTAAACTGGGAATACAAAGCATTAACATGCTGATTACAAAAGTGGCCAGGCAAACAGAACCAACCTGCCACCAGATGATGTCAATAGGTGCGGTTCTCATATAATAAGCTTCTTCATTAAGGGTAATAAATCCAGTTTTCAATTGAATAAAACTGATGCCTAACCCAATTAGTAACCCGGCCATTATTCCCGTAGCTGTTATGATTGATCCTTGAATTATGAATATGCGCTGGATCAAACCATCATTGCTGCCAATTGCTTTCAGTAAACCGATCATTCTTGTTCTTTCCAATACCATGATCAATAAGCAGGTGATCAAGTTAATGATGGCTACGATAGACATCACCGTTATTAGAATATATTTATTTGTGCTTTGCAATTGAAGCCAGTCAAAAATTTCTGGATAAAGTTCTGCCATTGTTCTACTGGTCCAACCTGGAGGCAAAACTGTATATATCTTCTCACTAGTGGACAGTATAATTTTAGGTTGATTGATGACGACTTCATAACCCCCAATGATATCACTATCCCATTCATAAACTTTTCTTAATAAGTTTAAATCACCAATAACATATGTTTTATCATACAGATCAATGCCTGTTCTGAAGATACCGGTTATATGTAGTTTCCGGGTTTTGGGTTGTACATCTCCTGGCTGGATGAAATATATTAGAAGATCTTCACCTATATTTTTTTTCAATTTATGCGACATGAATTCAGATATCATTATATCTATTGAATAGCCGCTATCTTTGTGTTTAGGCCAATTTCCTTTTAATCGAAAATCCTCAATGCCTTCGAAATGATAATTTTTATCTACGCCTTTAAATAAAATTCCCTCGAGTGTTTCACTGGTTTTCAGAATGGCAGATCGGGTAGCAAAGGGCTGTACATATTTAACCTCAGCATATTGTGTTAATTGTTTCACGATGCCTTCATCTGCTTTAATTAAAGATTCTTCTGCAATACTAACTTTATATGGTTCTATACGCTGTATGCGGATATGTCCCCAGAAACTATATACTTTATCGCTGATCACCTTTTGAAAACCATTAATAAATGAGAGCGATAAGATCATGGTTGCCACACTTATGGTTGTGGCTACAATAGAAAGCCTAATGATAAATTTAGAGAATGAGGACTCTTTGTTAAAGGCTATTCTTCGGGATATGAAAAATGATAAATTCAGTTTAAAAGCTTTTACTAAATTGTGAAGATAATTCATTTGCATGCGTGGTGTATTTACCTTCCTAATGATTTTCTGTGTTCTAAACCTACAGGCTCAACGGGAACCTGATTGTATTTACCAGAAAAACATAAAATCAGTCAAATTTCATCGATTGGGTGAGGCTATATCTATGCCCTTTATAGCCTTAAACAGTGCGGAACAGCTTGAGTTGCACTTCGATGATATGGATGGAGATGTTAAATATTATTATTTCACCCTTGAAATGCGGAATGCAGACTGGACTCCAGTCCAGATGAGCTATTTTGATTATATAAAGGGATACACCCAACAAAGGATTCAGACATACAGGACCTCTTCGGCTATGTTGAGTCGATACACCCATTATCAGGCATTATTACCGGATCGAAATATGATGCCTTCTAAAAGTGGTAATTATGTTTTAAAAGTATTTGTAAATGGGGATACCTCAAAGTTGGCCTTTACCAGGAGATTAATGGTAGTGGATCGTAAATTTCCCATTGCTGCTCAGGTCCAACAACCATTTTCTCAACATTACTTCAAAACACACCATCGGTTGCTTGTTCAGGTGGTTCACAGAGGTTTTGAGTTGCGATATCCTCAACAACAGATAAAATTGATGATCCTGCAGAATAATAGATGGGATAATGCCATAAAAAACCTGCAACCAACATTTATAAAGCCTGATGTGCTGGAATTTGTGAATGAACAAGATATGCTATTTCCAGCCATGCGGGAATGGCGATGGGCAAATCTCAGGAGCTTTCGGTTACTTGGTGATCGTATTCGTCGTCAGCAAAATACAGATAGCAGTTACACTGTATTTGTTCAGGAGGAGCGGCCCAGATTTGGAATGCCGTATTATTTTTTCAGAGATCTTAATGGGCGCCAGGTTTATGAAACGGTAGAACGGATCAACCCATTATGGGAAGCTGATTATTCTAAAGTCCGATTCACTTTTCAACCTCCTTCGGGCCTGCCTTTCCGTAATAAGGATATCTATGTGTTTGGGGAATTATCTGATTATGGACGAATACCGGAGGCAAAAATGGAATTCAATGAAGAACATCGGGTCTATGAAACTGAACTAACGCTGAAACAGGGATATTACGATTATGTATATGCGTTGAAAGATCCGCGTTCTATAGTTTTTGAAACCGAGCAAACTGAGGGCAATACCTGGGAAACCGAAAATCTCTATACTGTATTAGTTTATTATCGGGAGCTCGGGGGAAGATATGATCAGTTGCTGGGGATCAGTATTGTCAGCTCACCTTTTGCTAGACCCCAATAAATTCAGGCCTTTGGATTATTTCTTCAATTACTTTACATTTGCAGAGGCAGGTCTTACACGACCAGCTCCTGCTGAACTCCCCCAGGGCCGGAAGGCAGCAAGGGTAGGTGGTTGAGCGGTGCGATGTAAATCACCTGCCATTTTTATTTGTCCAACTATTCATACTACAACATGAAATTCTTTGTTGATACTGCAAATCTTGATCAAATTAAGGAAGCAAATGACCTGGGCGTTTTAGATGGGGTGACTACCAATCCATCTTTAATGGCTAAAGAAGGTATAAAAGGAGAATCTGCAATTCTTAAGCATTATGAAACCATTTGTGATCTTGTCGATGGTGATGTAAGTGCTGAAGTCCTGAGTACAGATTACGCTGGTATTATCGAGGAAGGTAAAAGGTTGGCTGCTATTCATCCAAATATCGTTGTAAAAGTGCCTATGATTAAAGATGGTATTAAAGCCATCAAGTGGTTCTCTGAAAATGGAATACGTACGAACTGTACTCTTGTTTTTTCCGCTGGTCAGGCAATTTTAGCGGCAAAAGCAGGCGCAACCTATCTCTCCCCATTTATTGGTCGAATTGATGATAGCAATTGGGATGGTATGGAATTGATAGGGCAGATCTCTCACATTTATAAAGTGCAACAATTTAAGACAGAAATTCTCGCTGCATCTATTAGAAGCGCATTGCATATTGTTAAGGCAGCTGAGTTAGGAGCTGATGTATGTACATGCCCGCTAGATTCTATTTTAGGTTTACTTAAGCATCCGCTAACAGACTTAGGTCTGGCAAAATTTATTGAGGATGCCAAGAAAATGAACGGATAGTTCCAGAAATAAACTATCTTTTCAGTATTAACCCTATTGGGCCCATATGAATATTTGGGCAATCCTACATATAATCAACTTTGGCTTTTTGGCCGTATTAATGGTAATCCACTTTCATTTTACGAAAAGGGATTATCATGCGAATAGGCTATTTACATTGATGCTCCTCGCCCTTGCTTATGTATCTTTCCTTATGTTTCTTTTTTCAACCAAATGGATCTTGGATATGCCGCATTTTGGAAAAACGGGAACATTCGCCTTGTATCTCATTTATCCATTGGCATACTTGTATCTAAGAAATTTACTAGGACAGAAAAAATTCCATTGGTTTGACTTCATTCATTTGGTGCCACTGTTTTTTTATTTAGTGGACTTCTCTGAATACTTCATTCAATCTTCAGAAATCAAAAGACAGCAATTGCAACTGGATTATCTGAATCAAAATCTCTACATCGCTCAATCACCGAAATTTTTTCCGAAACAATTTCATTTTAGATTTAGGACATTATTGTCTTGTATTTATATAGTTCTTTCATTCAGAGAATGGTTTAATGCATTTTATAAACAGAAAGAGGAAGAAATAATTACGGAGAATAAATACATAATGCATTGGACACTTGCTTTATGTATTCTATTGATAGTAGGTATTGTACCGGCCTCCGTAGTTGATTTGTTTAATATACCAATTGATTTAGCCACTATTCAGAATGCGTCAATCTATACGATAACCCTTTCATTTGCTTTATTTTTATTCTTTAGGCCTGATGTGATTTATGGAATAAGAGATTTATGGGGAATGGAATCTGCAACCACTTATAAGCCGGTTCAAGTTCTGAAAGAGTATTCTGAAGATTCCGAAATCAAATCTGAAGCTAGAAAAATTTATTTAAAAGAGGAAACAGCCGCCCGATTAGCAGTAGCCCTACAAGAACATTTTTTAAAGGATAAAGCCTATCTCATCAATAGTTATTCTATCACGGATCTGTCTGTTTCAGTTGGATTCCCTACGCATCAGGTCTCAGCGTATTTAAATGCTCATTTGGGAATGAATTTTAATGAATATATAAATTCTCAACGTATAGAGTATTTACTGAAAAAGCTAACCGATACTCCTGAATGGCGAGTGTTTACACTTGAAGCACTGGGACAAAAAGTAGGATTTAATAATCGATATACTTTTTTGAATGCGTTTAAAAAAGTAACTGGTGAAACACCATCCGTATATTTTAAAAAATGGACAACAGAATAAAAAAAGACCGATGCGTTTTCATCGGTCTTTTTTAAATCATTTAAGATATTGCTTCATCCATTTATCCATCTCCCATAACATGTGCAATACATTTTCTTTTGCACTATATCCATGGCTTTCATAAGGAAGTACTATATATCGGACTGTTCCTCCATGACCTTTTATAGCATTATACAAACGTTCACTTTGTATAGGGAATGTCCCTGGATTATTATCTAACTCTCCATGTATTAACAGAATCGGTGTTTTAATCTTATTAGCAAAGCTGAATGGCGACATATTGTAATATACATCCGGAGCTTGCCAATATGTTCTTTCTTCAGCCTGAAAACCAAAAGGGGTCAGCGTTCTGTTATATGCTCCACTTCGTGCGATTCCTGCCTTAAATAAATTAGTGTGTGCTAAAAGATTTGCTGTCATGAAAGCACCATAACTATGGCCGCCTACGGCAACTCTATTGCTATCTCCAATCCCCATTTGTGAAAGTTTAGCAATAGCGGCATGTGCATTCAAATATAACTGCGGTATAAATTGATCATTTGGTTCTTTATCTCCTTCACCAACAATAGGCATTTCTGCATTATCCAAAATGGCAAATCCCTGCGTCACCCAATATACCGGAGATCCCCAACTCAATCTGGGAAATTGATATTTACTTCCTCTCACCTGTGCTGCATCTGCAGCAGATTTGTATTCTCTGGGGTAAGCCCAGATAAAAATAGGTAGCGGTTTATCTTTGCCTGGAGTAAAGCCGGCAGGTGTATAAAGATCTCCCGTTAGATCAACCCCATCCGCTCGTTTATATGAAATTTTTTCTTTTGAAACCCCGTCTAGGGCTTTATAAGGTGTTTTGAATTGTGTAATGGCTTTGGGAGCGAGCTTTTTATTTTTAAGATCCCTAATATAATAATTAGGTGGTTCTTGTAAACTTTCTCTTGAAGTGATAACCGTTAATTTTGATTCATCGATAATACTCACTACATTTTCAAAATAAGGCGCTTCACATCTCCATAACATAGTTTTTTTACCAGAATAAAGATCCATCGATTGAATAAAAGGTAGATCTCCTTCAGGAGATGATCCTTGAGATCTAAGTATTATTTGACTACCATTCAATATTCGTAAAACCGATTGTCCAAATACATTTGATGTTGTCATGGGGGATCCAATATCACTATAGGCATCATTACTGCTTCTTTCAAAAAGTGAATCTAATTTACCTGTTGATGGATTGAATAAATGAATACGAAGCTTTCTGTCTGCAAACATATTTTCATATACTAAAGCAACAGTTGCGTTGCCCCACACCACATTACTAAAACGTCTTTTTGTTCTAAACAATTCTTTTGAATTTCCATTTACTGGATCAATTGCTATCAAGGCATCCCGATAATCTGCTTTTGATTTGCCCAGACCTTTATCCAGAGCTTGGACAAATGTTATAGTTGCTGGCTCATCTGCTCTCCACTCATGGTCTCTTGGGAATATTACTACATCATCAAATCCAATCGGAGCTCCTTCAGCGGACGGGTTTTTTACAATAGATCTAAGCAGCTGACCATTCATATCGAGTACCGAAACGGTATAGGGAAATCCACCCGCTGAAACTAAATAAGAGAAAGGTCGATCAATGGTCTCTGTAAGTATGAATCGTTTATCAGGGGATATACTGAAGCTTTTATAAATTGCAGGCGAGCCTAGTGGCTTCTCTTCCTGCAAATTGTTTAACACAAGCCGACTTGTCGTGAGGTATGCAAACAATTCTTCATCATATGGCGAACGGATAAGATCCTGATAGGTTCTGGATGCTACGGCTTTACCCAGGTTTTCCTGAACCACTGGCCCTGAAGGAGCTATAGGCCGTTGAGGCATACTGCCTAAATTTTCTGGTATGGTTTTATATACGAGGGCATCATTTCCGACCCATCTGTACGCGGCTCCTAATGTAGTATTCAGCTTTCGCTGATTGACTTTCCGAGCTGTTTTCTCAGCAATAGATACTACATACAGGTCAATACCATCTGTTGCCTGATGACAAAAAGCAAATTTCGTTTCATCTTTATTCCATTGAATTGACGTTGCTCGGAGAGGAGACGGAAGTCCAGTAAAATTAAAGTCCGAACTGGATTTTATATTCCTTAATGCGAGTCCATGAATGGAGTTCGTTCTGCTTGCTGAGAAAAAAACAGGGTTCAGTCGAAGTCCAGCTATCCTTGCCTCAGGTTGTCCTAATTCTTCTACTGTACTCAACGTACTTCTGGATCCTAAGATCATCCATTCCCCTCTGCTATCTATAAATACGGAAGGTGTAGGTTCCGCCAATGCCAGCTCAGCAATTGCCTGAGGTGGAGTTTGATAACGAATGTTGTCTTGTGCAGTTAAAAGTTGCCCTAATACGATGAAACTGATCAGCAGTAATAATTTCATTTGGCTTGATTTATTTTGGTTATGTAAAATTTGTATTCCACATCCTATTGGATGGTTGGAAAGCAAACGTTTGTAAATTTAGCTTTTAAGCTAAAAATTAATAACGAAATCCATCCCAGGAAACTAAGTTCATAAAATATTCCCTTTTTTTAGAATTTTCCCTATTTTTGCCCCATGATTATTCAAGCACATAAGCATCATCACCATTTCTTGCCTAATGGGTAAGCCGGGATGTTTATGTCTATTTAATTGATAAACGAAGGGGCTTACTGATGGTAAGCCCTTTTTATTTTTGCGTGTTATGAAACTTAAAATTGCGATTCAGAAATCTGGGAGATTGTACGAAGACTCTGTAGAACTGCTCAAAGAGTGTGGGATAGATCTGCGTAATGTCAAAGATAGATTGAAAACAGAGGCAGATAATTTCCCTCTCGAGGTCTTTTTTCTTCGAGACGATGATATTCCTCAATATGTACAGGATGAAGTTTCGGATATTGGAATTGTTGGCGAAAACGTATTACTGGAAAAAAATAAGCGGGTAGAAATTATTGAGCAACTTGGTTTTGGTAAATGTCGCCTTTCTGTGGCTATACCAAGAAATGAAAATTATCAGGGGCTTGTGTCGTTGAATGGTCGCAGAATTGCTACCAGTTATCCTGGATTGCTTACCAGATATTTAGAGGCTAATGGGATTAAGGCAGATATCCATGAGATCAGTGGTTCTGTTGAGATAGCGCCAGGAATTGGCCTGGCAGATGCAGTAGCTGACTTAGTTAGTAGTGGCGGTACTTTATTCATGAATGGTTTGAAGGAAGTAGATACTATACTTCAATCTCAGGCGGTACTGATCCAGACTCCTAATCTTTCGGAGGAAAAAAAGAAGATACTAGAAAAATTACTTTTTAGAATTCGAGCGGTTAAAAAATCCAAAAAGAATAAGTATATACTTTTAAATGCACCAAATGAAAAATTAGAACAAATTGTTTCTTTATTACCAGGTATGAAAAGTCCGACCATTCTACCTCTTGCAGAATCGGGATGGAGTAGTGTTCATAGCGTACTTAGTGAAGATACATTTTGGGAAATCATAGAACAGCTTAAAGAAAATGGTGCCCAGGGAATTTTGGTAGTACCAATTGAAAAAATGATCCTTTGATAAGTTAATTATGCAAATTGTTATAGATCCAATCAGAGAAGAATGGGCAGCATTATTGCAACGGCCGGCAAACAATACAAAAGCAATTGAAAAACCGGTATTGCGTATGTTGCTACAGATTCAAAGCAAGGGTGATAAAGCTGTTCGAAAATTCAACCTTGAGTTTGATAAAGTCCGTTTACGTAAATTGGAGGTTACCCCAAAAGAAATTAAAGCCGCACGCGCTTTATTACCGAATGAATTGAAGATTGCTATAAAAGAAGCAGCTGAAAATATTCGCAAATTTCATGCGGCACAGATTCATAGGCCGGAAGAAGTGGAAACCATGCCTGGAGTTTTATGTAAAAGAAAATCTGTTCCTATTGAAAACGTTGGATTGTATATTCCCGGAGGATCAGCTCCTTTGTTTTCAACTGTATTAATGCTCGGTGTTCCTGCTGTTATGGCAGGGTGTAAAAACATCATTTTATGCAGTCCACCATCAGCAGATGGATCTTTGCATCCGGCAATATTATTTGCTGCTGAAACAGTGGGTATTTCAAAAATATTTAAAATCGGTGGGGTTCAGGCGATTGGAGCTATGGCATATGGAACAGCTTCTGTTCCTAAAGTAGATAAGATTTTTGGGCCCGGTAATCAATATGTAACCCTT
>Ga0315907_10001487_pt1 | contig 31677 bp, 31 predicted proteins | sample LakEriMetagenome_3_FD_203525 | JGI IMG/M metagenome (GOLD analysis project Ga0315907, IMG submission 203525) | Freshwater fungal communities from buoy surface, Lake Erie, Ohio, United States - Buoy 12 MA123 | ecosystem: Environmental > Aquatic > Freshwater > Lake > Lake biofilm | place: USA...
TAAGTGATAATTTAAAATGATATTTCCCAGAATAAAAAAAGGCAATATCGCAAACCAAAAAGCCACTTTTTCTTTGATAGAATTTTTCAAAATTTCAAATAAAATAACAGAAGTACCCAACCAACAAAATACGTTTACCACAAAACTCCATTGAAATATTCCGGCATCAGAGCTTCCAAACAAATAGGGAATTCCGGTTATGAAAGCCATCAATATTGGGCGATAGTAATGACCCGAAAACTTAAAATACAAATTTTGAGCCGATTCTAAATAATTAGAGCAATCCGGATAAACGAGTGTTTGCTTGTTTAATTGTAGTAGAAAATTCAATACTTCAATACAACACAAACCCACAAAAATGACAATAAAATGGTATTTATATTTTAGCAAAAAAGACTTCATCAAGGTTTCTCTTTTTTATAAACATGCGGGTTTTCTTTGATTCCTTTTTTAAAAATTTTACGCAAAGTCATTCGGAGAAAAGTGTCTAATTGTAAAACCAAATCGGAGAACTTATTTTCAGGACGACCGCGAAATGAAGTTACATGAAATCGATCCGAATCCTGCAATGGAGAATTGGCAAAATAATAATTGGAAACACAACGACGATAACCCTCAAAAAAAATAGGTGAAACCGAGTGCAATGAATCATTATGCGTTTCCATAACTGCCAATCTGTTGAATTTACTGTGAATGGTAATTTGTTTATTTTTCAATCCATTTGGCCAAAGTTCAAGATTCCCTCCATATTCTTCTTTCCAATCTGGCGTAACGTAATATAACAAATTCAACACACGCCATAAGTTACGGTCTTTGTCATGTGAATTGTCTAAATGCGGATTCAGAAACTGCTTTTTACCCATCATCGAAATTCCGCCGGCATATAAATTCTCATCTGGAATTGGATTTTCTATATCGCAGATTTCACCAACAATTTTCACTACTCTCTCATCTTGAAAAGCATAAATAATATCTTCTAATAATGGATGATACAAATTCATTTGAGCCGCAACATACTTATCTTCGCGCAGACTTTTCTTCAAAACCATTTGTTCGGGTTTCGGAAAAACAGCGTGAATTTGTAACGCAATATCATTGGGCAACAAATCATCCAGAAAAAAATAACCAATACTTGAATCTAAATTTTGAAATTCAGTCTTTAGCCGTTCCTTTTCGGAAACAAGTTGGTCAAAAATAAGTGTTGCTAATTCTATTCGGTTCATTAGTCGAAGGTTATTTTTTGTTCAATTAATTTAGCATTATTTATATCATTCAACACATCCATTAATACTTGTTTTTTCATATCAATTTGCTTGTATGGCTTATCCTTTAAATCAATAATCTTATTTATAAAATCTTGCTTTGTTTCAGCAATTACACAAAGTGAAAGTACTTTTTCATCATCAACCATATTTTTATTTATAAGACAAAATCTGCTTTTGAATAATGAATTGATAACTTTTAATTTTGTTCCGGATTCCTGAAATGATAACATTACATTGATATGAGCATCTGCAAAGAGCGCGGCTAAATGTCTTTCATCCTTAATTTTAACAAACTTCACATTGGAAACATTATCTAATTTATTTTCAATAAAACGCTGTCCGTTTGAAGAAGCAATTATTAAATTATAATCCGGAATTTTTTTAAATACTTGAATCAAAAACTGCGCTGCTCTTTTGTTATCTGCCAATCTCAAATCTCCGTGATAAAAAGCATAGTTTCCATATTCTGTAAGTGATTCGTTGACTTCGTTTCCATGAAAAACAGGAACGTAAATACAATTAGCGTTTATTTTATTTACTTCCTTGTACTCACTTCTAGAAAGCGCGAAAACACTATCAAAATCGGGTATTGTTTTTTGATAAGCCATATACTTTTTAGATACAAAATAGTACAATATCTTTTTCACTAAATTAGTTTCGCTTTTACTGATTCCAGCATAAAAATTCGACTCAATATTGTGAAGCCTCAAATACTTTTTATTGGTTAAACTTGTCTTTTGCAAAACCATTGTTGAGTGCAAGCCCTCAAATAAAATTGGCGCATTGTACCTTTTGATATTTTCAATCAAATTTTTCTGAAATCGGCAAATAACAGGCAACGGAAACTTTGAAAAAACGAAAAAAGGGTTTTTATTTTTTTTGTATAAATACACCTCCTCAGTAATGGCTTTTAAGTCTGGAGAAACTACATTTCTATCATCATAAAAACAATGCAGATAAATAGTAAATCCTAACGAATGTAGTGCTTTTATTTTATAAAACACATCTATAACACCTCCAAAATCGGCAGGAAAAGGATTGTCAAAACAAATAATATGTAACGGTTTATTTTGCATAGATGTTGACAAAAATAGTATTTTAAAAAAAAAGAAAATGGCTGTTTTAGTTATATTTGAATTCAAATTGTACTTATGCCTCGTTTTTCCATTATAATTCCGGTTTTTAATAAAGAAAAGTTTATTGCCAAAACCATAAAAAGTGTTTTGTCACAAACTTTTGCCGACTTTGAAATTATTGTTATAAACGATGGTTCTACTGATAAAAGTGAGACAGAAATTTTAGCCATTACTGATGAAAGAATTCTTTATTTTTCAAAAGAAAACGAAGGTGTTGCCGTTGCTCGAAACCTCGGAATTGCGAAAGCTTCAGCTGATTTTATTTGTTTTCTTGATGCAGATGATTATTGGTTTCCTAACTTTTTAGAAACTATTAATCAATACATTCAAAAGTTTCCCAAAGAAAGCGTATTTGCCTGTGCCATTGAAATTGAAACAAATAAAAAAACCTTTCCGGCACAGTATTCCATCTCTCCAAAAGCTGATTGTGAAATTTTCAATTTCTTTGACGCCAGTCAAAAAGAAGCAATTCTTTGGACATCGAGTGTTTGCATTCACAAAGATGTTTTTAAAAAAGTTGGTGTTTTTGACGAGCAGTTAACCGTTTCAGAAGATACCGATTTGTGGATACGTATTGGTCTTGACTACCAAGTAGTTTTTATTTGGGAAATTTTAGCGCGTTATGTTTTTGATGAAAAAAGTATTTCCAGAAGCATGAATTATATTTTTGAAGATGCCTTTTTTGAAAAATATAAATCTGCAGAAAAGCAAAATCCGGCGTTGAAAAAGTATATGGATTTAAATAGGTTTTCTTCTGTAATCAAATGCAATCTAACTGGAAGATATAAATCTTCTAAGGAAATTCATGCTGAAATTGACCTGAAAAATCTAACTTGGAAAAAAAGAATACTACTTAAATTACCTCCTATTACGCTGAAGCCACTTATTTGGTTTCAAAGATTTTTAACCAATATCGGTCTAGGAAATTCTGTTTTTAGATAATTTAAAATCTTCAAAATCACGAATATAATCTTCCTCTTCAAAAACATCTGAAGCTAAAACCAAGCAAACCGAACCTGAAGAAAAATTCTGTAACTCACGCCAAATACCGTTAACAATAAGCAAACCAATATTAGGCTTGTTAAGCGTGACTGTTTTTTGTTCGTTACCATCATTTAAAATGACATCAAAACTACCACTTAATGCCACTAAAACTTCCTGCTGATTTTTATGCGAATGCCCACCGCGTCTTGCGCCACTCGGAACATCGTATAAATAATAAACGCGCTTCATTTCAAACGGAACCGCATTTCCTTCTATCACAGAAAGATTGCCACGTGTGTCATGAACTTTAGTAATATCAAGAATAATTACGTCGTGAATAGTTGTCATTATGTTTCTAATAATTGTTTCCATTGAAGCGCAATGGTTGTCAAAGATAAATGTTCTACGCTTTTTCGCGCGTTATTTTTGCAAGTTTGATATAAATTCTCATCTTCAACCATACTTTTTATCGCATCAGACAAGATATTTTCGTTGTTGTTTTCTACTAATAAACCATTTATATTATTTTGGATAATTTCATTTGGTCCGGTTTCACAATCTACTGAGATTACAGGAATTCCTGCTGCTAATGATTCTATAATCGACATAGGAAATCCTTCAAAATGACTTGTCAAAATAGTGTATTTGGCATGTTGTATATAAGGTGTGATATTTTTTTGAAAAGGCAAAACCTGAACCTGATTTTCTAACTGTAATGCTTCGATTTTAGTTAAAATAAAATCTTTACTTGAACCGTCGCCAATAATGAGCAATTTAGTTCCACTTTCATAAACCTTTGATTTGAAAAACGCATTTAACATTAAGCTGAAGTTTTTAATTTCTTCTTCTAACCTTCCAAAAAACAAGATATATTTTTCAGGAATAGCGGCAGGTTTTTCGGCCACTTTTTCAGGAAAAACAATTGGATTATAGATGGTTTTTGTATTGGTGAATTGATATATCTTCTTAAGTTTTTCTTCTATATTATTTGATACACAAACCAATTTAGTGGCGTTTCCAAAAATATATTTTGCCCAAAAATCGGAATTAGTCAAATACATTTCCAAATTAGAACTATGAAAGAAATAATATACTCTTCGATTACCATAAATCCATTTTATGAATAATTCTCTTGCTATTTTTGGTCTGCTACGATTATCAATTACCATGTGAATATCATTTTCAGCAAGGTATTTGGCAATGTATTTACCTTTTTTTACAGCTCTGAAAATTCCTTTTTCATTGGCAAACAACTTCCCTAAATTGACTAAAGTTCCTTTGAAATCATAATCAACATAATCTAGAATAATAATGTTATGGACTTCATAACCCAAGTCGTGCAGCATAAAACTTAACAAACCCGCAAAACGCTCAGCACCGCCAACACCTAGTGAAGCGGAAACTATAGCAATTTTGTTGTTGTTTTTCATTTGTTACTTATATTGCAGAGATATTTGGCAAATATAACAAGATAATGAAGATTTTACTCATTGGTGAATACAGCCGATTGCATAATTCCTTAAAAGAAGGTTTGCAAAAGCTTGGAAAAGAGGTGACTATTTTAGGTTTTAAAGATGGTTTCAAAGATTTTCCAGTCGATTTTCCTTTGGAGAAAAAATGGGATTCGGGTTTTAGAAAAAAAATTAAACTTGCGTTTGAAGTCCTTAGCGGATTTGATATTTCTTCTTATTTAACTTATCGTCAATTCTGGAAAAACAGACACAATTTTAAAGGTTTTGATGTTGTTCAATTGATAAATGAGAATAGTTTTTTTTGTGATTATACCCATGAGAAAAGAATTTTGGAATTCCTTTTTAAATACAATAAAAAAGTGTTCTTGCTTTCCGCTGGCGATGATTATATGTATGTGAATTACAACTTTGAGCATCCTGAAAACCCGTCGATTGTGCAACCTTACTTAGCAGGAAAAATTGCTGATAAAGAATTCTCTAATGTTTTAAAATTCAGAACTAAACCTTTTAAAAAACTGCACCAATATATCTATAAAAATATACAAGGTGTGATTGCAACCGATTTGGATTATCACATACCGTTACAAAATCATCCGAAGTATTTGGGTTTAATTCCGAGTCCAATGAATGTAGATGCATTTCCAAAAAAGGAATTAGTAATAAACGAGAGAATTGTCATTTTTCATGGCATCAATCGGGAAAGTTATTTCAAGAAAGGAAATGATTTTTTTGAAAAAGCTTTGGCAATAATAAAGAAAAAATATGATGACAAGATTGATGTTTTTGTCACCGAGAATGTTCCTTATAATGATTATATCAACCGATACAATCAAGCGCATATTTTGCTCGATCAATTAAATGGTCATGACCAAGGAAGTAACGGATTAGAAGCCATGGCAAAAGGAAAAGCTGTTTTTACCAATGCGAGTAACGTCTTTGAAAAACACTATAATTTAACCGAAAAAGTCGCTATTAATGGTTTGCCCGATGTTGATTATTTGGTAAACGAATTATCCTTTTTAATCGAGAATCCAAATGAAATAATAGCGATTGGAAACCGTGCTAGAATTTTTACTGAGAAAGAACATGATTATGTTAAAATTGCCGAAAAGTATCTTGACACTTGGAGAAAATGAAGCAGTTGAATCCTTTCATACAAAACCATTTTCTATTTCTATGGCTTGTTTTGATAGCCACAATCGCTTCTGTCTATTATGCTTTGACGCTTCCCGTTTCTTTTGACGAAGCCTGCACCTATATCTTATTTACACGGGAAGGATTAGTAGAAACGATTACTAATTATCCGGCGCCAAATAATCACGTTTTTTTTTCGATACTAACTAGCATTAGCAATAGTTTACCTTTTGGAAACATCCTATTTAAAATCAGGTTGACTTCGATTATCATCAATATTTTAAGTCTTTTGGTACTTTACAAATTTGCAATTACCTTTTTCAGCAGAAACTTCGGATTGCTCCTGGTTGGTTTATATACCGGACTTTTTCTAACGGTTTATTACAGCTATATGGCAAGAGGTTATTGCTTGATTATCCTATTGTTTATTAGCTGTTTATATTATACTTTCAAGATTGTTAACGGTGACGAAAGCAGAAAAAACTTTTTACTTTTTGGTTTGTTTTCGGTGCTTGGATTGTATACGATTCCGACCTTTATTTATCCTATTATCTCGCTAAGTGTCTATATTATAATTGCAAAACGTCATTTGTTTTGGACACAAATCAAAGTTGGTTTTGTTGTTTTTTTAACATCAATCCTACTTTATTCTCCAATAATTTATAATTGCGGATTAAGCAGTATTATCAGCAACCCGTATGTAAAACCTATGGGGATTATTCCAACATTAAAATCAATACCAACGTATACGCTTTTTGCAATTCAGGAAATCACTGGAATTCATTGGCTGATTGTGATTGCTATTTGTGGTTTAAGCATGTATCTTATTTGGAAATCAAAAGAAAAAAGAACATTAGTTTTTGTATTGGTTATGACTTTTACGCCTTTGATTTTAATTATCATACAGCGTGTAAATCCGTATGCGAGAATATTTAATTATTGCAGTATTGTGCTGTTGCTACTGATACTTATTCCTTATAAAAAAACGATTGACAAACTTAAACTTAGATTTATTTTTCCGTTGCTTTTAGGTATTCAATTTATTTTTCATTTCAATTTTAATACTAAGATTTTGGCTTATGAAGATAAAGATTGGGCTTTGAATATAACTTCTGATAAAATCATCAAAAAGATTCAGGGTAATTATCATTATTATACAAATGGCAATTTAATTTTTTACAATCTGAAATTTGATTTGATAGCGAATGGAATTGCCAATTATAAAATTGTGGAAGAAAAAGGGAAGAATGTTTCTGCTGATACTTTGCAGTATGACTATAGCATTATTGGTTTAAATTTTGACAAAACAATAATCAAAAAACCCATATACAAAACCAAATACTACAATGTATATTCAGAAAATTAGTTGCTGCTTTTTTCAAAGAATAGTTTTCTAAACAAGAACAAAACTATTAGAAAACAAAAAATATTAGTGTAAAAATATGCTTGTAAAACGCCTTCGGTTGCATTTTGTTTTATTAAATAAAAAGAAAGGGAAAAGTACATTAAATTAAAAACTATTTCCACTAAAAAGTAGCGCTTCATCATGGTTTTTACCAAAATCTGAAAGCCAAATGCCAGTGTCATTATTCTGAAAAAATCTCCTAAAAGCTGCCAAATCAAAATACTCTCAACTTTCGAAAACTCAGGTGTAAATGCCAGTTCTAAAATAATTCCTTTTCCAATATATATAACAATCAACATCAGCGAAAACAATGGAACAAAAACTTTGAAATAAGATTTTAGTTCGGCTTTGAATTCACTTTCAGTATGAATTGAAGCGAGTTTTGGCATATAATACAATGATAATCCAGAACTGAAAAAAATCATATAAAAACTTGATAATCTATTGACAGCATCCCAAATTCCAGCTTCCTGAATAGAGTATTTTTCTACTAATATATTTCGTATAAAAAGCAAAGTCAACGGAGCAATTATAGCGGTTAGCAATGCCATAACTGAAAACTTTTTGATGACATTAAAGTACTTTTTGCTTATTAGCTTATGAAGATCAAATTTGAAATAATTAGCCTCTTTACTAACAAAAATAAAGGTTACCAAAACCATCAAAACTTCTCCTATTGCAACCGATAAAAGTCCACCGAAAATATTCTCCTTCCAGATTAACAAAGCCGTCAGTCCAAAAACTAAAACGTTCGAAATAATTTGGATAAGCATTATAAGTTTAAACTTTTCCAAACCATTATATATAGCTAACCAAAAGGTATTGATAACCATTAATGGCAGTAATAATCCGAAAAAGCGAATGGGAATTGTGTAGTTATTTGTATAAAATAAAAAGGTGGAAATGGTCGAAGCAAAAAGCAAAACAAACAAAGCTAACGCACTAGAAATAAACAGAAATATCCAAAAAAATGTAGAGTAAATAACCGAAAGTTCGCGTTTGTCTTCTTTATTTTCTACAAATAATTTAACGATAGAATTGCTAATACCAAGTGTTGCAACCGATTTTAGCATTAAAGCAAAATTTCTAAAACTTCCCATCAAAGCCATGCCCGATGTTCCCAAAAATACAGCAATGATTTTTGAAGAAAAAATGCCCAAAACAAAACTCAATGCAACTGAAAATGAATTCAGTGACAAAACTTTTAGTAAGGTATTTTGTTTTAAGATTTTCAATTTAGAGATTTCGTATCACTCGTGCCGGATTTCCTGCGGCTATTACATTATCGGGTATATTTTTAGTAACAATTGAACCGTTTCCAATTACAGAATTCTTGCCAATGGTTACGCCTTTGAGAATGGTTACATTATCGCCTAAAAAAACATTTTCATCAATTAATACAGCTTCTGATTTTAGAACATCATTATTTCTTTGATCTAACTCGAGATTGTGTCCGTCATTATCAATTATAGCACAATTAACGCCAATTAACACATCATTTTTAATAGTTATTTTTGAAAAAGCTACTGCTGAAAATGCATTATTTATAGAAACATTATCTCCAAAACTAATTTCGCTGTTGGCATTTCGAGCTTCTAAATAAGTATAATGTGAAAAAAAATTTGGCGAAGCAAGAACTCCAATCTGAACATTTTTACCAAAAGATATTTTACCTTTTCCTTTCAAAAGTAAAGGATGAAAAAGGTTCGGCTTTCCTGAAACATTATTACAATCGGACAGAAATTTGTATTTCCAATTTCTTAGAATGCCAAAAAAGAAAAATTTTATTTTATTTAGAACATCCATTAATACTTATTTAAAACTGTAATTACATAATCAACCTCGTCCATTGTCATTACTGGACTTATTGGTAAACTTAATACTTCACGATGAATTTTTTCGGTTATGGGATACGAAAGCGAATTCCAAGCTACAAAAGCATTTTGTTGATGTGGTGGAATAGGATAATGTATCATCGTTTCTATATTATTTTGTTCTAAAAACGCTTGAAGTTTATCTCTTTCTGCAGTTCGGACCACAAATAAATGGAATACATGATTGCCTGATAAATCCCAAGTTGGCATTATTATTTTCTCATTTTTGACTTCTGATAAATATCGTTTTGCAATTTTTTTTCGGATTTCATTTTCATTATCTAAATGAGGCAACTTCACATTCAAAAAAGCCGCTTGTAGTTCATCTAAACGTGAGTTGATGCCAATATATTCATTGTAATATTTTTTTTCTGAACCATAATTTCGCAAAGCAAAAATCACTTTAGCCAGCGCCTCATCATTGGTCGTAATCGCACCAGCATCACCCAAAGCACCAAGATTTTTCCCCGGATAAAAACTAAATGCCGCAGCATCTGATAAATTACCTGCTTTTTTATAATTAGAAACAGCACCATGTGATTGAGCCGCATCTTCAATTACCAATAAATTATTTTGCTTGGCTATGTCATTTATTGCTTCCATTTCACCCAATTGACCATAAAGATGAACTGCTAAAATAGCTTTGGTTTTTGAAGTAATTTTATTCTGAATTAAATTGGGATTGATGTTGTAAGTATCTAATTTTGGTTCAACCAACACTGGCACCAAATCGGCATACAATACGGCCAAAATACTAGCGATATAGGTGTTTGCAGGAACAATAACTTCATCTCCTTTTTGGAGTTTTCCGAGTTGGATATATCCTTTAAAAATAAGCACCATTGCATCTAAACCATTACCAACTCCGACACAATGTTTAACACCACAATAATCTGCAAAATTACTTTCAAATGTTCTGACTTCATCTCCTAGAATGAACCAACCTTTATCTAAAACTAATTTCGTTTTTTGCTGAAATTGCTCTTGATAGTGTTGATTAATTTTTTGCAGGTCGAGGAATTTTATCATAGCAAAACATTTTCTAAAAGATGATACTCCGATGTTTGAACTTCGTAATAATCTTGAACGGTTGCTTTTGCTCCGAAACTTTCCTTCCAAAACAAAATACCTTCATTAATTTTCCTGCCGTTTTCTTCGTGAGAAGGTCCAAAATCAAAGAAATTATTATCAATAAAAACTTCAGCAATTAAATAATTATAAAGGAAATCTATACTTCCTAATTCATTTTTCTGTTCATTTCCTGAAATATACTGTGGATGTGCTACTTTATCAGTAACAAAAACGGTTGTTCCGGCAACAATTTTATCATTATAATAAACGTTAAAATGACGAATATTTTTTGGAAATTTTTGGTGTAACTTACTTATTTCTTCTAAACTATGTACTGGTTTTGAATTATGCTTTTTTGCTAAATTTGGAATTAGGATTTCGTTCCAGAACAAATCAAAATCCGACTCTTCCTTAATAATTAGATTGTGGTTTACACCACGCAGAATACATTTCTTTCTGTCTTTTGAAAAAGAAAAAGGCTTTGTCAAATCAATCACCGAAAGGCAATCCCTTCGAATCAGTTTAGCGTTAGTCAAAAACATAGCATATGCAATTTCTTCAGAAAAAAAGTCATTGTAAATTGACGGAATTAATTTCAATTGAAATGTGGTAATCTCATTTTGATTTAAAAACTGTAAAACTGTTTTTGTTATTGCAATTACTTCCCCTAATTTGATTTTACTGTCAAAAACAAATCCGCCATAAGTTAACCCTTGATGGGAAAAAACAGTATCTCCTACTCTATTTGCCGGAAGTAACGAAATCAGTTTATTCTCTTTAAAAACCAACATAGAAAAATCCTGAAATCTATCGGAATGGTATTCCATAAAATCACGATGAAAGAGAAACGTCGCATTTTTGGCGCTACTTATAAAGTTGTTCCAAATTGCATAATCATCTGAATTATATAGTCGTATAGAATAGTTTTTCACAATAAGCTTTTAAACATCGGAAAATTAAACATTTATTTTAAAAAAGTCATCCTTATTAAAAATTCAATTTTCAAAAATATTGTTTAATTTTATCTTCTTAACCGTTTTTACTTTGAAATTAAAACGACATTTTTTCTTTTTTATTGTTTTTGTTTGTTTCATTTTTAAAACCAATGGACAAAATGTATCATTGTACAATCAAATAAATGGACGTTACGATTTCACATTTATTGGAAACACGTTGAATGTTCAACCAAACGGAGCCAACGACCCATGTGAATTGCTGCTCTATTCTTCTGCCACTTTAAATTTAAATCCAAACGATGTCATTGAAACTGCATATTTATATTGGGCCGGTTCGGGAACCGGAGATTTTGACGTAAAATTAAATGGTGTAGATATAACTGCACAACGTAACTTTTCGGCGATTCAAAATTTTAACGGCAATCCATTTTTTAGTGCTTTTTTTGATGTTACAACTTTGGTGCAAACTACAGGAAATGGAGTTTATACTTTTTCTGATCTTGATGTCACACCTTTTTTTAATCCTTTCACCTATTGTAACAACGGAACTAATTTTGCAGGATGGGCCATTGTAATCGTATACAGAAATGATAGTCTACCATTAAACCAAATCAATATTTATGACGGTTTAGAAGCTTTATCAACAGCTGTAATTGGGATTCAAGACCAATTAATAATCAATTTAGGAAATTTAAATGTATTGGATAATTCCGGAGCAAAATTAGGTTTTGTCGCTTGGGAAGGCGATGCCAACATTTCCAATCAGGAATCGTTACTAATTAACGGAAATGTCCTAAGCAATCCACCTCTAAATCCCGCAACTAATATATTTAATGGAACCAATAGCATTAACGGGAGCAACGATTTATATAATATGGATTTGGACATTTATGATATCCAAAATAGCATCAGTATAGGTAACACCTCAGCAACCATATCAATGACTACTGCACAGGATTTTGTTTTAATGAATGTGATAGTCACTAAATTAAATAGTCAATTGCCAGATGCTACCGTTTCAATCGACTCAGTTGAGAAACAATGTGATTCCAAAACTATTGTGGTTAATTACACTGTTTCAAATTTAAATTCAACCAATCCATTACCATCAGCGACACCAATTTCAATATATATTGATGGGCAACTTTTTCAAACCATAGCAACATCTTCAGAAATTCCGATTGGAGGTTCAATTAACGGTCAAATTACAATTCTTTTACCTGATACTATTACTTTAGATTTTGGATTAAAGTTTATAGTTGACGACATCGGAAACGGAACAGGAATTGTAGCCGAATTGATAGAAAACAACAATACTGCTATTAAAAACGATACACTCTGGATTTTACCAAAGTTTAATTCTTTGGAAAATTTATTAGTTTGTAATGAAGGATTTACCCGTGGTACTTTTGACTTTTCATCATATGAAGATTTGGTTAAAACAAATCCGTCTGATGGTGTGAGTTTTTATGAAACACTTGAAAATGCAACTGCAGATGTAAATCCAATTTTAAATACTACGAACTACCAAGCAATGCCAACGCCAAAAGAAATTTTTGTTCGTATTTTTAATCAAAATTGTTTTAGTATTACTTCTTTTTTACTAACCACAAGAAATTGTCCTCCAACGGTATATAACTTTGTTTCTGCCAATGCCGATACTTATAATGACACTTTCTTCATTGGTGGCTTACGCGATATTTTTCTGGATTTCAAAATAGAAATCTATAGTCGTTGGGGAAGGTTACTTTGGACAGGGAATCAAAACACTGAAGATTGGGATGGCTATGTTAAAGATGGAGTTGGCAGTAAAAATGCACCTGATGGAACCTATTTTTATTTGTTGTTTTTAAACGATATTGATTATCCCGAACCTTTACGCGGATTTTTATATTTAAATCATTAATAAAACATAGTAACTTTGGCACTCTTTATTTAATGTATGAAACAAATTACTTCTTCTCAAAATCCGTTTATTAAATCTCTGGTTCAGCTTCAGGAAAAAGCAAAAGCCCGAAAACAATCAGGCACTTTTTTGATTGAAGGAATTCGTGAAATTGAATTGGCCATCAAAGGAAAGTATGAAATTGAAACAATTCTAATTTGTAATGAAGTTACCGATTTTTCTAAAAATCCAAAAATCCAAAAATCTAACAGTCCAATAATAGAAATCTCAAAAGAAGTATATCAAAAACTAGCCTATCGCGATAGTACAGAAGGTATTTTAGCTGTAGCCAAAACTAAATCTTTGCAATTATCTGATTTAAAACTTCCTAAGAATCCTCTAATTTTAGTTATGGAAGCTATCGAGAAGCCAGGCAATATTGGAGCAGTTCTGCGAACTTGCGATGCTGCCAAAGTTGATGCTGTAATAATAGCTAATCCAAAAACCGATTTATACAATCCGAATATTGTTCGTTCTAGCGTTGGATGTTTGTTTACGAATCAAATCGCAACAGGAAGCACCGAAGATGTGATTGATTTTTTAATCCAAAACAATATCCATTTCTATAGTGCCACTTTGCAAAATTCAACATCCTATCATACTCAAGATTATACAACACCAACTGCATTGGTAGTTGGCACAGAAGACACTGGTTTAACAGAACTTTGGCGCAAAAAAGCTACACAAAATGTTATTATTCCGATGCAAGGTGAAATTGATAGTATGAACGTTTCTGTGGCTGCGGCCATATTGATTTTTGAAGCTAAGCGACAACGAGGGTTTTAATTTGGGATTTTGAATTAGGATTTACAATGCTTTTTACTTATCCCTATTCCCTTATTCCTATCCTTTTTTTTTAAAATTTTCCATTTGCACAGTTCAATTGTAATACCTAATTTTAGGAATTGATTGAAAATGCTATGATTGAAATAGATTTAGAAGAAGAAAAAAAAGCCATTGCCCGAGAATACAAAGAATTACTTCGCATAAGTTATCAAACGCTAACCGATACAGATAAAAAACTTATTCGAAAGGCATTTGATGTCGCTGTTGAAGCACATAAGGATCAACGTCGTAAATCGGGGGAAGCTTATATTTTTCATCCTATTGGTGTTGCCAAAATTGTTGCTTCCGAAATTGGTCTTGGCGCAACTAGTATTGCTGCTGCCTTAATGCATGATGTGGTTGAAGATACCGATGTCACAATTGAGGATATCGAAAAAAAATTCAACCCTAAGGTTGCTCATTTGGTAGAAGGTTTGACCAAAATTTCCCAAGTTAAAAAAGACATGAACATCTCAATGCAGGCGGAAAATTTTCGCAAAATGCTATTGACATTAAACGATGATGTTCGTGTTATTTTAATAAAAATAGCCGATCGTTTGCACAATATGCAAACTATGGATTCCATGCCTGATTACAAACAAATAAAAATCGCTTCCGAAACCTTATACATCTATGCACCTCTTGCTCATCGTTTGGGTTTATACAACATCAAAACTAAACTTGAAGACTTGGGTTTGAAGTATACTGAACCCGATATTTATAAAGATATTGTTAGTAAAATCAAGGAAACCAAGGAAGAGCAAGACGAATATATCAAAACAATTTCTGATGTTTTAAAAAAATCATTAGAAGAAGAAGGCGTTGAATATACTATGAAAGGAAGGCCAAAATCTATTTATTCTATTCGTAGAAAAATGGCGGCACAAAACGTGACTTTTGATGAAGTATATGACAAATTTGCACTTCGTATTATCTATAAATCCAATCTACATGACGAGAAATTCTTGGCTTGGAAAATATATTCCATAGTTACTGATCATTATCGCCCAAGTCCGAGTCGTTTGCGCGACTGGATTTCATCTCCAAAATCTACTGGTTACGAAGCTTTGCATATTACCGTTATGGGGCCAAAAGGTCGCTGGGTAGAAATTCAAGTACGAAGCGAACGCATGGACGAAATAGCAGAAAAAGGATATGCAGCTCACTACAAATACAAACAAGGAGCAACTGAAGAAAGCGGATTAGATACTTGGCTAAACTTGTTAAAAGAAGCTTTAGAAAGTTCTGAAACTAATGCCGTTGATTTTGTTGAAGATTTTAAAATGAATTTGTATGCCAAAGAAATTTTTGTTTTCACTCCAAAAGGAGAAATCAAATCCTTGCCCAAAGGAGCCACTTCGCTCGACTTTGCTTTTAGTATACATTCTGAGATTGGAATTAAAACACGCGGAACACGTGTTAACGGAAAATTAGTTCCTCTTAATCATGAATTAAAAAGCGGAGACCAAATTGAAGTTATAACTTCTGTACATCAAAAACCTACCATCAACTGGCTTGATTATGTAACCACTTCGAGAGCCAAAAATAAAATCAGAAACGTACTTAACGAGAATACCAAAAAAATTGCAGAGGACGGAAAAGAATTGTTGACCCGAAAATTAAAGCATTTAAAAATCACAATCAACGAAAATGTGGTTAATGAATTAGTAAATTACTTTAAACTGAAAACAAGTTTAGATTTATTTTATCGCGCTGGAATTGGCTCAATAGAAAACCAACAACTTAAGGATTTTGCTGCTCAAAAAAGTAACACCTTGATGAACTTTTTCAAAAATAAAATTAAGCGTTCACCAAGTTCAAATCCTGAAGACATAAACAAACAAGTACTGAATAGCAATTATGATATGCTAGTTTTTGGTGCAGATCAAGATAAGTTAGATTATAAATTGTCGTCTTGCTGTAATCCAATTCCGGGTGATGAAGTATTTGGTTTTATCACCATCAATGAAGGTATCAAAGTGCACAAAAAAGATTGCCCGAACGCAATAGCTCTGCAATCAAATTATGCCTACCGAATCATGCTGGCCAAATGGATTGATTCATCGCAACAAGAGTTTAAAGCTATTTTAAAAATTACGGGCATGGATAGTTTAGGGTTAACCAATGAATTAACCAAAGTAATTTCAAATAATATGCATGTGAATATTCAAAGTATTTCTCTGAGTGGTGAAGCCGGAATTTTCTATGGTCAAGTGGCAGTTATTGTTCAGAACAATGCGATTCTGAAAAAACTCATCGATAATATCAAAAAAATCGATGGTATTGATAAAGTGACAAGAGTTTATACAAACTAGTTATGAGTTATAAATTATGAGTTATGAGTTATTTTAACTTTGATACCTTAAACAAAAAAATTACCTTTGTCCCATGACACTAATTGCATCCGATAATACTAAAAATCAAGAGACTGTAAAAAACGTTTTTACACTATATCTTGAAAACAAAGGACACCGCAAAACACCTGAACGCTATGCTATACTTCAGGAAATTTATGATAGCGAAGAACATTTTGATATTGAAAATTTGTATATCAAAATGAAGAACAAAAACTATCGTGTGTCGCGAGCTACTTTATATAATACTATTGAACTTTTATTAGATTGTGGTTTAGTGCGCAAACATCAGTTTGGACAAAATCAGGCTCATTATGAGAAATCGTATTTCGATAAGCAACACGACCATATCATCATGACTGATACTGGAGAAGTTATTGAGTTTTGCGACCCTCGAATTCAAACCATCAAACAAACTATAGAAGAAATTTTTGGGATTGAAATTCACAACCATTCGTTGTATTTCTATGCAAATAAAAAAGAATAACAAACTACAGATCGCAAATAATGAAACTAAAACTTAACCATAATATATTAATTGCATTATTTTTTTTTTCAGTAACGTGTAAAGCACAACTTCTACCTGAAGAACCTATAAGATTCCACAAGGATTACACCGAAAAAGGGTTGATTTTCGGAACAATAACATTTCCAAGTGTAGATATGAAGTTTGATATGTATTTTATTCAAATTACATATAAAAGTTTAGACAAAAAACTGTTTAGGAAAAACTCAAGTAAAATTAAATTAACACCTACAATGTTTGTCTCAAAACATAATGGTGAACTCGAAGGAGGCAAAACCTATTTGTTTGCTTTGGAAAAACCTCCTGGAGATTACGTCATAAGCTGGATAAGGCTTTCAACCCTCAAATTAATGCAATATAATTCAAATGATACTGATATAACTGGTTTCTCAATTCCATTTACTGTAAATAAAGGAGAAATAACATATATAGGTGAGATTAATATAAACGAAAATGATATTAATGGAAAAGAGGCAATAACCCTAAAAGATGAATTTGAAAGAGATAAGAATGCAATGAAAAATCTATATAAACTCGTAAATTGGGATTCGGCTGTAAAATCTAAATTAGAATTAAACCGCCATAATGGAACTGAACAACAAAACTAACTAAAATAAATACACAACTTAAAATGACCGTAGATTTACTACTCGGATTACAATGGGGAGACGAAGGCAAAGGAAAAATTGTTGACGTCCTAACTTCAAAATATGACATTATCGCTCGTTTTCAAGGCGGGCCAAACGCCGGACATACTTTAGAATTTGACGGAATCAAACATGTTTTAAGAACCATTCCTTCGGGGATTTTTCATAGTAACAACATCAACCTTATCGGAAACGGCGTCGTGATTGATCCGGTAGTTTTTAAAAGCGAAATTGATGGTTTGGCCAAATTCAATCTCGATTTGAAATCCAAATTGTTTATTTCTCGTAAAGCGCATTTGATTTTACCTACGCATCGTTTGCTTGATGCAGCTTCTGAAATTGCCAAAGGAAAAGGTAAAATTGGTTCGACTCTAAAAGGTATTGGACCAACATATATGGATAAAACCGGTAGAAACGGAATACGTGTAGGTGATATTGAATTAGCTGATTTTGCAGAACGTTACCGTAATCTGGCAGACAAACACGAATCAATGATTGCTTTTTATGGTGTTGAACTTCAATACAATTTAGCTGAATTGGAAAAAGAATTTTTTGAAGCTATTGAAGATTTAAAAAAATTAGATTTTATTGATAGTGAAGAATATTTGGCACAAGCTCAAAAAGCAGGAAAGTCTATTCTATGCGAAGGCGCACAAGGTTCGTTACTTGATGTTGACTTTGGAACCTATCCGTTTGTAACCTCATCTAACACAACAGCAGCTGGTGCTTGTACAGGTTTAGGAATTGCTCCGAATAAAATCAAGGAAGTTTTTGGGATTTTCAAAGCGTATACCACTCGTGTAGGTTCAGGTCCATTTCCTACCGAAGATTTTGACGAGGCTGGAGATGTTATGGCAAGTGTTGGTAATGAATTTGGCTCAGTCACTGGAAGAAAAAGACGTTGTGGTTGGTTGGATTTGGTAGCATTAAAATATGCTGTACAAATAAATGGTGTTACCCAATTGATGATGATGAAAGGCGATGTACTTTCGGGTTTTGAGACTTTGAAAGTGTGTACAGGCTATACTTATAAAGGAGAAGTGATTCATCATTTACCATACAATATCGAAGATGAAAATGTAAAACCTATATATACCGAGTTTAAAGGATGGAAACAGGATTTAACTGGCTTAACTACTTTTGAAAGTTTACCAAAAGAACTAAAAGACTATATCGAATTTATAGAAAGCGAAGTTGAAGTCCCAATAAAAATTATTTCAGTTGGGCCGGATAGGAAACAGACGATAACAAGATAAATTTTAAAGCCAGACTTTTTGCTAGTCTGGCTTTTCTTATTTTACTTAACTTCAATTTTATCAATCAACAATTTAAAGTTTTCATTTTGTTTATTACCAATTAAAAAAGCTATTTCTTCCAAACTCATTCCATCGTAATTTGGAAGATTTAAAGTTCTACCTCTGAAAGAAGCATACATTTCATTAATTGGAATTTGTATTGTTTGCCAATCTCTTGTCGTTTGAAATTCATAAATATAAGAATAGTAATCACTAGCTTTAGACTTCACTCTAAGCTGATATTTTTTCCCATCACCTTTTAATCGTATACAAAAAATGGTATTCCCTTTAAGTGATATGGGTTTGAAAATATATCGAACCGAACAAAATCCACCATTGTTTTCAGTAGAAACAGTTCCTGTAAATTTACCATCACCGTCTTCATCAATACTAAAAGTACTTGATGAAAGTCCACCCATGACTCCATCATCAATACTTTTCCAATTGGTAGTATCACTTTTTTTATTAAAATCAAACAATGTTATAGTATTCATACAAAAAGAAAGTAATAGAAGAAAAATCATTATTAAGCATTTTTAAAATTAAAGAATAAATGTAAATCAATAGTAAATATAACTCATAACTTTAACTTAAATACACTTATAAAATAACAATTGTTTAATGATTTTTTGTAACAGATTTATTTTAAATACAAAAAACCTTTCATCTCTTAAAGGGTTCTTTGTATATAAATCTAATATCTACAACTTAAATATAAAACTCTCACTAGGTTTCACACTCAGCTTAATAGTTCCTTTACCATCGGTAACTTTTAACTGTGCGGTGTTTCCGTAGAGTTGATCCTTTATTTCGTACAATCCATCATTGATGCTCCATGTTTTGATAACATCTTCAGGTACTATTAACTCAAAATTACTAGTGGTTACCCAAGAAAAATTCACGACTACTATCAGTTTTTCTATGGCTGTCCAGCGCACATATGAATACATTCCTGGTTCATAGGCTTCAGTTTCATTTCTGTTAATCGTTTGTATTTCCTTGAATTTGCCCATCAAAGCGTCGCTTTTTAAAGTGAAGTTTAGAAGGCGTTTGTAGAAATCGCGTAAAGAAGCTTCACTTTTTGATAACTGTCCGCCATCAAACTTACCTCCATTCATCCAACGTTGGTGATGTGGAACGCCAACATAATCAAAAATAGAAGTACGGGAATGGGTTCCGAAACCACCATTTTCTTTTCCGTCCTCACCCACTTCCTGACCAAAATAAATCATCGTTGGCGATGAGCTAATTGTTGCAGAAACAACCATCAGCGGCTTTCCTTTTTCGGGAGTTCCGGCAAATTCTGGACTCGCCAATCGTTGTTCATCGTGGTTATCTAAAAAATGCAACATATTATGCTCAATATCAATCATATTGTTTTGAATATCTGATAATGCATCAGGCATTGTTTTTCCTTGTATAACTGCTTTTAAATGGTCATAGGTTTCTACTTTATCATACAAATAATCCATTTTTCCAAGATTAATATAGTTTCTGTACTCCTTCGGATTATATACTTCGGCTAATAAAAACGCTTTTGGATTCTTCATCTTGATGGCAGAATTCATATAACTCCAAAACTCATACGGAACCATTTCGGCCATATCATAACGAAAACCATCTACACCTTTTGCTGTCCAGTACAAAGCAATGTCACGGAATTTTTTCCATGAACTTGGTACATCTTTGTCTTTCCAAAACTCATAATGCGCTTTGCAGTCTTTTTTGTCGAAGCCTACTGGAAGCTCAGGAAAATCTTTTGAACCATCCGGTTTGATTCCATAATTCACTTTTACGGTTTCATACCAATCATTAATATCTGGTTTTGCTTGACGTGAACCATTTCCTGTCCATTTTGCAGGGAACTCGGTAAACTTACCATCAATTAAAGGGTTTTGTTCACCATTTAAAGGCTTGTAAGTTGGTGAAGTTGGCACTTCAAAAGCTTTTCCTGGAATATAATAAAAGTTATTATCTCTGGCATATTCTACCGAGGTATCATCATCGGCACCAAAATCGGTAACACCTTTCGGGTTACTCAAACTATGATAATTTCTGGCGATATGATTCGGAACAATATCGATAATTACTTTTAGACCGTTTTTGTGTGTACGAGCAATTAGTGCTTCAAATTCCTCTAATCTTTTTGCTGGATTCACCGCTAAATCAGGATTTACACTATAGTAATCTTTCACAGCATAAGGCGATCCAGCGCGACCTTTTACCACATCGGGATCATCATTGGAAATGCCGTATTTGGTATAATCTCTAATTACATCATGATGCGGAACTCCAGTATACCATATATATGTCACGCCTAGTTTCTTAATTTCTTGCAAGGCTTTATCGGTAAAATCATTGAACTTACCAACACCATTTTCTTCAATGGTTCCCCAAGGTTTGTTAGTGGTGTTTTTGTTTCCAAACAAGCGTGTAAAAACCTGATAGACTACATCTTTTTTTGGTGTATTTAAAACTTTTGGTTTGGCACTCATATTGGTCTTTTTTTGGGCAACAGTTGTATTGGCTATAACACAACTCATTACTAAAGCAAATGTTAAACTTGTTTTCATACTATACATCAGACTTAAAATAGGTTCAATAAGTCATAGTCACAAATATAGAAATATATGTAACATAAATAATTCTTAATAACCATTTTCATTGTTCCTAATTTCATAAATTTGGAGCAAATATATTTTCATTGAAAAAATTACTTTTTTACATCGGATTATTGCTGTTTACATTTACCTATGTAAACGCTCAAAAATCATCCAAGATAAACGTAGAATACTCAGATTTTGCGGATATCAACCAAACTGAAATACCTGACGCATTATTACTTACTGGTCATGTTCGAGTGAGCCACGAAGGTGTCATTTTTACATGTAACAAAGCCTATTTTTTTCAAAAGGAAAACTATATCAAAGCATTTGGCGAAGTACAAATGGCGCAAGGAGATACGCTTTTCCTAAATAGCAAATATGCCGAATACAATGGCGAAAACAAAAAAGCTTACGCCACAGGAAGTGTTGTCATGCGTTCGCCCGAATCGACTTTGGTTACCGATACCATAAACTTTGACCGAAATACACAAGAAGCTTTTTATAATTCCTACGGTACGATTACCAACAAAGAAAATACCTTAAAAAGCAAATCAGGAAGATACTTTGCCAACGAAAAGAAGTTTAAATTTCTAACAACTGTTACCATCACTAATCCAAAGTATGTCATCAAGTCAAATCATTTGGATTATTATACAAATTCGGGTCACTCCTATTTGTTTGGCCCGTCGACTATTACAAGTAAAGAAAATTTTATATATACCGAAAAAGGGTTTTACGATACCAAAAAGAACTTTGCTTATTTCAAACGAAAGTCTTACATCAAGTACAAAGACCGACGGATTGAAGGCGATAGTTTGTATTATGACCGTAACCGGGAATATGCTTCTGCAACCAATAATGTAAAAATTACCGATTCAATTAATAAAGGAATTATCAAAGGACATTATGCTGAAATATATAGAAATCTTAAAACGGAAAAGGACTCGATGATGATTACCAAAAGAGCGGTTGCCATATCATTAGTTGAAAATGATTCTATGTATATTCACGGAAAGAAAATGTTGATTACCGGAAAGACTGGTGATCGGATATTGCGTGCCTTTAATAATGTCCGTTTTTTTAAAACGGATATGAGCGGGAAGTGTGACTCCATTCATTCCAATCAAAAAATTGCTTTAACAAAACTTATTGGAAGACCAATACTTTGGAATTATGAAAACCAAATGACTGGCGATATTATGCATCTCATTGGAAATAACAATACCGAAAAACTTGATTCACTCAAAGTCCTGAATAATGCCTTTATAATATCCAAAGATACTATTGGAAAAGGCTATAATCAGGTGAAAGGTCAAAATCTTTACGGAAAATTTAAAGACAATAAGCTATACGAAGTTGATATTATTAAAAATACTGAAGTTATTTATTACATGCGCAATGACAAACAGGAACTCATTGGTATCAACAAAAGTGTTGGCAGTAAGATTAATTTGATATTAGACAAAAACACTATCGAAACTATTACTGTATATAACAATCCGGATGGCGATATTTATCCCGAAAAGGATTTGCCCGAAAACACTAGGAAACTGCGCGGTTTTGTTTGGCGTGCCGATGAACGAATAAAATCTAAAGACGATATTTTTCCGCCTGAAGAAAATGAACTTGATGCCAAAATTCAAGCAGATAAAAAAGCTGAAATGGCAAAAGAAAATCTTCCATTAAAACCAAGCAAAGAAACATTAGAATACGACAATAATAAACCTTTGGTGAAATAATCGCAGTTGACATTCGCAGTTGACAGAAAAAAATAAACAGATTATTTCTCAAGTTCGCAAAGATATGAAAGAGGACTTTTTAAAATACCAAGCACAAACCTCACCTTATCCTTTGGGTATGGAAGTTTCTCATGCAAATGGTTCTTATATATACGACACCAATAACAAAAAATATTTGGATTTTGTGGCCGGAGTTTCGGCTGCAAGTTTGGGTCATCAGCATCCAAGAGTAAATCAAGCCATTAAAGACCAATTGGATAAATATTCACATGTAATGGTTTATGGTGAATATGCTCAACATCCAGCTGTAGCGTATTGCAAATTACTAGTAGAACATTTGCCTCCGGGATTAAACAAAGTATATTTAGTCAATTCCGGAACTGAAGCTTGTGAAGGCGCATTAAAACTAGTTAGAAGAGTTACAGGAAGAAGCCAATTGATTTCTTGTCACAATGCGTATCATGGCAATACAATGGGTTCCATGAGCGTGATGGGTTTTGAAGAACGTAAACAAATCTTTCGTCCGTTAATTCCCGATGTTGATTTTATCACATTCAACAACGAAGAAGATATTCAAAAAATAACAACCAAAACTGCCGGAATCATTCTCGAGAGTATCCAAGGTGGAGCTGGTTTTATTGAACCTCAAAATGATTTCTTAGCCAAAGTCAAAAAACGTTGTGATGAAGTTGGTGCCTTGCTTATTCTCGACGAAATACAACCTGGCTTTGGAAGAACCGGAAAACTGTTCGGTTTTGAAAACTACAACGTCGTTCCTGATGTAATTATTATTGGTAAAGGTATGGCTGGCGGAATGCCGGTGGGCGGTTTTGTTGCCAACTCCAACCATATGGATTTATTAAGCCATAATCCAAAGTTAGGACACATTACCACTTTTGGCGGTCACCCTGTCATAGCGGCAGCCTGCTTAGCTACTTTGGAAGAAATTTTGGAAAAAGATTACAGCAATCAATGTTTGGCAAAAGAAAAACTGTTTAGGGAGCTTTTGGTACATCCTTTGATAGAAGAAATTCGCGGAAGAGGTTTAATGCTAGCATTAATGACTAAAGATGCAGAGATTACTAATAAAGTAATTTTCAAATGTCAGGAAAAAGGGTTGATATTATTTTGGTTGCTTTTTGAAGGTTGCGCTATCCGAATAACTCCTCCATTAACAATATCTGAAGATGAAATCAGAGAAGGTTGCTCCATTATTATTGAGGCTATGAATGACATTATCAACGAGTAAAAAAATTGTTAATTAAATTGTTTACAACAATAATTGCAACTCACTAATAAAACAACGTGATTCCCTAATTTTATTAAGGTTAATTTTAACACCTACTGTTATGCAACTAGATCACGACGAAGAAGATTACAACTTATCCTTATCGAAATTTGAATCGATGTTGAAAACCAACAAAGTACTCTTTTTCGATTCAGAGGAATTCGAGGAAATCATTCTGCATTACCTCGATATGGGAAAAGCCACTCTAGCCAAGAAAGCTTTAAAGCTAGGACTGGAACAACATCCAAGATCTACAGGATTAAAATTGGTTCAAGTAGAGATGTTAGTTTACGATGACAAACTCGATCAAGCTGAAAAATTACTTAACGAGCTATACGCCATCGAACCAACAAACGAAGAGATTTTTATTCAAAAAGCCAATATCTATTCTAAAAGAGATAATCACGCAAAAGCGGTCGAATTGTTAAAAACTGCTTTACAGTATACTGAAGATTTTGCTGATGTATATAACTTAATAGGTATGGAATATCTTTTTATGGATAATCTTGAATTGGCTAAAGAAAACTTTATCAAATGTTTGGAAGAAGATTTAGAAGATCAATCTGCTTTATATAATGTAGTGTATTGCTTCGAATTTTTAGACCAAAACCTAGAAGCTATTGAGTACCTTAAAACATATATTGATAGAAATCCTTACAGTGAAATCGCTTGGCATCAGTCAGGCAGATTATATTATGGTGTAAAAGACTATGAAAATGCAGTGCGCTCTTTTGAATTCGCTACCTATATTGATGAAGAATTTGTTGGCGCTTATATGGAAAAAGGCAAAGCCTTAGAGCGTTTGAAACGCTATGAAGAAGCTATTGAAAGTTATAACAAAACTATTGAATTAGATGACCCAACATCTTATGCTTTGTTGCGAATTGGTAAATCTTATGAAAAACTAGGCAATAAAGTACAAGCACTAAAATATTTTAACAAAACAGTACACGAAGATCCATTGTTAGACAAAGGTTGGATTGCGATTACTGATTTTTATGTTCGCCAAAAAAACTATCAAAAAGCATTGTATTTTGTCAACAAAGCATTGGCTATTGATGATCAAAATCGTTTGTACTGGAAACGTTACGCCACGATTAATAAAGCAATGGACCAATTTGAAGAAGCCGAATTTGGCTACCGTAAAGCCATTGAATTTGGTGATTATCAATTAGACACTTGGTTATTTTGGGTTGACATTATGCAAATAATGGGCGAATACAATAACGCTATTTTAACTTTAATTCAAGCAGCCGAATATTTCCCAGATGATTATGAAATAGAATATCGTATGGCAGGATTTCATATGCTTTTGAACGAGGAAGAAAAAGGAAATTATCATTTAAGCAATGGTTTACGTCTTAACTTTAAACAACACACCATTATAAAAGATTTATTTCCGACAGTTTGGGATAGAGCCTCTGTTCGGGAATACATTGCCAAATACAAAAAACCGGAATAAATGTCGCGAAGACAATTTGGTTTGCTCGGCAAAAACATTAGCTATTCCTTCTCAAAGAAATACTTTACCGATAAATTTGCTTTAGTAAATTTAGCCGATTGCTCATACGAGAATTTTGACATTCAAACCATCGAAGAATTCCCTTCTATAATTGCCAATAATCAAGATTTGAAAGGATTGAATGTTACTATTCCATATAAAGAAAGTATCATTCCATTTCTTCATAAACTTTCCAAAAACGCTGCTCAAATTGGAGCAGTAAATGTAATTCGGGTTACCAAAAAAGGCAACTTAAAAGGCTATAATTCTGATTATTATGGTTTTATGAAATCGTTAAAACCATTACTACAACCACATCATAAAAAAGCATTAATCCTTGGAACCGGTGGCGCAGCCAAAGCAGTTTCTTTTGCGTTAGACAAACTCGGAATATTATACACTTTTGTGACTCGTGAAGAAAAAGAAGGTTTGATAGATTACAATAGAATCAACGCTACGACTTTTGATAATTATCATATTATTATCAATTGCACACCAGTTGGCACAAGTCCAAATACTAAAGAGTTTCCTCCTTTACCATATAATTTCTTTACCGAAAAACACATCGCCTTTGATTTAATATACAATCCTGAGGAAACACAGTTTTTGAAAAAAGCCAAAAAGAAAGGCGCCATTACCAAAAACGGTCACGAAATGTTAGTACTTCAAGCGGAAAAAGCCTGGAAAATTTGGAATAAATAATATCATGAATATCAAACTTTTAGCCATTGGCAAAACAGATAACAAATCGCTGCAATCATTAATTGATGATTACACCAAGCGTTTGTCTTTTTACATTAAGTTTGATTTGGAAATTATTCCCGACATTAAAAACGTCAAAAACCTTTCTGAAAGTCAGCAAAAGGAAAAAGAAGGAGAATTGATTTTGGCCAAACTTACACCAACTGACCAATTAATTTTATTAGATGAAAACGGAACAACTTTTTCTAGTGTAAGTTTTTCAGATTATTTACAGAAGAAAATGAACTCCGGAATAAAAACTATAGTCTTTGTTATTGGCGGTCCATATGGTTTTAGTGAAGAAGTCTATCAAAAAGCGCATGGCAAAATTTCACTTTCGTTGATGACATTTTCGCATCAAATGGTGCGCTTATTTTTTATTGAACAATTATATCGCGGATATACAATTCTAAAAAACGAACCGTATCATCATCAATAAATGTATTCTTTTTTAGTGATGATATTGACTCCTTTTGGAGCAATTAAATGCTTTACAAAAAATTGATATTGAATATACTTTCCAAACGACATTCCCTTATCGTAAGCGAAGACCACATTTGAAGCAGCTATAATCCGTTTATCCAGAAAAAGTTGTAATTCATTTATAGAAAAAACTTCATCTTTAAAATGAACTAAATCATTTCGGTCTAAATAAAAGTAGACCACATTAAAATCGGGTTTTTCTAACTTATACTTCACTTTCGTAAAGGGCATAAAAGCCATAGTTTTCTTTACAGTATCGTTATAAGTAAAGTAATTTCCAGATGTTTGGCTTTTGTGCATGCTACCCTCTTTTTTAGCTTGCATTTTTTTAATTTCCAAAATCACTTTTCGTAACGGTAATCGTTTATCAATATTGAAGAGCCAATTGGTTGAACTTATCGAATTGTTTCTATTGACTTCAATTAAAGTGTCTTTTTCTTCTGTTTTAAAAAAGAAATAAATTGGAGAATGATCTTTCACATCAGCCACAACTGTCTCATTAGCTTGTGATAACAAAACTTCTTTGTTTTGACATGAAACGAGCAAAAGCGAACTAGCGCAACAAAACAAGGAAAACAAAAAAACTAAAACGAATATTTTTTTCATAATTGACTGACTAACTTTATAGTTTCAATAGCTTCTTTTACATCATGCACTCTGAGAATTTTTGCTCCTTTTTGCAACGCAATCGTATTCAAAACCGTAGTTCCGTTTAGGGCATCATCTGCTGAAGTTTCTAGCGTTTTGTATATCATTGATTTCCTTGAAACACCAACCAATATTGGTAAATTGAGCATTTGAAATAACTCTAAATTATTCATGACTTCAAAATTTTGTTCTTTTGTTTTGGCAAAACCAAAACCAGGATCGATAAGCAAATCGTTGATTCCTATATTTCGCGCCTGCCTAATCTTTTCGGAAAAATAAAACAGCATCTCTTTAGTAATATTATCATAATTTGCCATTATTTGCATTGTTTGCGGATTACCCTTCATGTGCATCATAACATATGGAACTTGCAGTTTGGCTACTGTTTCCATCATTGTAGTATCTAAACTTCCAGCCGAAATATCATTGATAATACAAGCGCCATTTTCAATTCCTGCTTTTGCAACTTTGGCACGAAAAGTATCAACAGAAATTAATGTTTCAGGAAAATGATTTAAAACTGATTTTATAACAGGAATTAAACGGTTTATCTCTTCCTCTTCCGAAACAAATTCGGCGCTTGGTTTACTAGAATAGGCACCAATATCAATAAAAGTAGCACCCTCGGAAAGCATTTTTTCAACTTGGGAGATTACACTTTTTTCATCTGAATGTTTGCCACCATCATAGAACGAATTTGGTGTAACATTCAATATTCCCATAACTTTGGGAGTAGATAAATCGATTAGTTCTCCAAGGCAATTAATAGTCATTAGTTTTTTAAGATAGTTATAAGATTTAGTACTTTGTACTTCAATCTTTATTCTTTACTTTTGGTGAAATTTGACACAAAGATACATTGAAATGAGTAAAACTTCTCTAGAATATGATAAGGTTATCGCAATTTGTCGACAACTTTACGCCAACAAAATGAAAGATTATGGAAGTGCCTGGAGAATCTTGAGATTGCCGTCATTAACCGACCAAATATTTATCAAAGCACAACGTATCAGAAGTTTACAACAAAATGAAATTCGCAAAGTTGACGAAGATGAAACTGGTGAATTCATTGGGATTATTAACTATTGTGTTATGGCATTAATCCAATTAGACTTAGGAGTTGTTGACCAACCCGATTTGGATGCAGCCAAAGCTATACAGTTGTATGATGAGAAAATTGCAGTTACAAAATCATTAATGGAAGACAAAAATCACGATTATGGTGAAGCTTGGCGTGAAATGCGCGTGAGTTCTTTAACTGATTTAATTCTGCAAAAATTACTTCGCGTAAAGCAAATCGAAGATAATAAAGGAAAAACTTTAGTTTCTGAAGGTATAGATGCCAATTATCAAGACATGATTAATTACTCAGTTTTTGCTTTAATTTTAATGAAATTTGGACAATAACCCTTGGGCTAAGCTCAAGGTGATAAAAAAATATACTATGACTACATCATCTAAAAATTACATCGCATGGTCTTTAAGAATTATCGTAGCGGTTCTTTTCATACTTTCTGCATTAGCAAAATTGTCAAAAAGTCATTTATTGGATTCACCTTATTTTGCAATTTCTACTTTTGAAGTTAAACAATTATATACACTAGGGTTTTCAGAAGGAATTGCTCCATATTTTTCGAGAACACTAATCGGTATTGAATTAGCACTAGGATTGTTGTTGTTACAGAACAATTGGTTACGAAAATTTATTGTCCCTGTTACTACTCTTTTATTGGTAGTATTCATCGGTCATTTAAGCTATGTAACATTTTTAAGTGGCGGAAATAGTGGAAATTGTGGTTGTTTTGGAGAGCTTATACCTATGACTCCAATAGAAGCTATTATTAAAAACATAGTAGCTGTTGGGCTTTTGGCTTATTTATATATTCTATTACCTAAAAACATCAAGAATGGTAACTTTTGGATTTTAACAACTGTTCTTTTTGCTACAATTTTGGCTATTTTTATGTTGGCCCCAATACAACCTCCGGCAAGTAATTTTGTGGTTTCATCACCAGAAGAAACAACTAATGACACGCAAACAGAAATAACAATTGATACAACAAATGCTATAGTTTCAAAAGATACTTTAAAGAAAGTTGAAGCGATAAAAACTGAAGTAAAACAAGAAATCAACGAACCTGAAAAACACAAATCAGGATATACACAATATTTTTCTAAAATTGACACTGGAAGAAAAACACTTTGCTTTTTTGTTCCGGGTTGCGACCATTGTCGAGTTGCGGCTAAAGAATTGACAGAGTTGAAACAAAAAGATAAAAATTTTCCAGAAATTTCAATAATCTTTATGAATGAAGAAGCGGATTTAATCCCTGACTTTTTTAAATTTGCAGGTGCTGAATATCCATTCAAAATAATTGAAGTTATTCCATTTTGGAAAGTATTAGGTTCAGGAAAAGATACCCCAGGTGTGAAATATTTATGGAACGGAAATGAATACAAATACTATTATGGTATTAATGATAATAAATTTGATCCGATTGATTACCAAAAATTGATTAATAAACCATTTTCTGAACTAAAAAAATAATTAGCTTTATTTATATTTTTATTATATTAAACTTTAGATTATGATTGAATACATAATGTCCAAAAGATTACATCAACGAGTACTAATTGGATTTGGTGGATGTATTATAATATTCATTTTAGGCTATTATATTTTGGAACATATCTCTACAATGGAAAATCCACCATTAGGCAACACCATTTATATACTTATTGGAAGTGCCCTAATCTTTTCTTCTATATTAGGTGTAGTTATAATTTTAAAATATCTTTATGATAATAAGAAGAAAAAAGAAAGACGAGAGCGAAGAAGAAAAAAACACAAACTGTTTTATTTAAAAGATCAAAATAAAGAAAATGATGATAACTAATTTCTTTTGCCTCAAATTCATAAAAAAATGAAAAAAATTGTTCTAGTTATAGCTATTATAGTTGTTGCCTTTGCCTTTGCGTTTTCAAAAGTTCAGAGTGATAAATTTTCAAAGAAAGCTTTGTCAGAAAAATTAATTAATCAAGAAAATAAAGAAATATCATTTAATAAAATTTTAAATAAACATAAAGGAAAAATTACTGTGATTGAAGTTTGGGCATCATGGTGCGGTGATTGTGTTAAGGCTATGCCAAAAGTTAAAGAAATGCAAGCCAATAATTCAAATGTAGATTATGTATTCATTTCAATGGATAAAGCCTTTGATAAATGGCAAGCTGGAATAGAAAAACACGAACTAAAAGGAGACCATTATTGGGCAACAGATGGCATGAAAGGTGAATTTGGAAAATCAATAGATTTAGATTGGATTCCGAGATATATTATTGTTGATAAAACAGGTAAAGTTGTAATTTATCGGGCTATTGAAACTGATTTTGATAAAATTAATGAGCAATTAAAAAGACTAGAATAATGAGACAAAAAATTGTTGCAGGTAATTGGAAGATGAACAAAAATGCTGAAGAAACTGAAGATTTATTAAATGAATTAATCGATAAAATACCTAATGATGTTGAAGCTCAAGTAATCGTTGCTCCAAATTTTATAAATCTTGCTTCAGCTGTTGATCATTTAGAGTTTACCAACATTGCAGTAGCTGCTCAAAATATGAGCCAGTTTGAAAATGGTGCTTATACAGGATAAATTTCAGCTGATATGCTGAAAAGTGTTGGAGTAAATATTGTTATCATTGGCCATTCTGAACGACGTGCTTATTTTCATGAAACCGATTTTATTCTTGCAGATAAAGTAACAACAGCCTTATCAA
>Ga0315907_10001491_pt1 | contig 31629 bp, 30 predicted proteins | sample LakEriMetagenome_3_FD_203525 | JGI IMG/M metagenome (GOLD analysis project Ga0315907, IMG submission 203525) | Freshwater fungal communities from buoy surface, Lake Erie, Ohio, United States - Buoy 12 MA123 | ecosystem: Environmental > Aquatic > Freshwater > Lake > Lake biofilm | place: USA...
TGAACCATGAGTACATGGACTCAACCGGGGCGCCTCCGGCGGCCTGGCAGGGGCCTAAAGACAGTAGAGAAATCAGCCAACAGCCAATTCAGTAAACCGCCTCACACACAGAATTTCGGACACCCCCGGCGCGACCGCCATTGGTGACTTCAACATGATCGACGAGACCACCGCACTGGTGATCGAGCGTGACAACGGTGAAGGCACCCAAGACAGGGCGTGCCCCGCGGGCCAGCGAGCCGAGAACTGTTTCCATGACCTTGCCAAGTTCAAGCGAGTGGTCAAGATCGAGATGAACGACGCCAACGTCAACGGCCCGGTGCGCAAGATCGCCTACATCGATCTCATGAAGATCGAGGATCCGGATCGAAAGGCCCGCAAGCCGTTGAACCAGGGCGTCCTCACCTTCCCGTTCTTCACCATTGAGAACGTGGACATCGTGGACGGCCGCCACATCATCGTGGGCAACGACAACAACCTGCCGTTCTCTTCTTCTCGCGACCCGAACCGAGCTGACGATAACGAGTTCATCCTGCTCGAGGTGGAAGGTCTTCTCAAGGCGCGCTGAGGGCGCAACCGCGATGCGGGCCGTCGTATGACCCTTGGACCTGGGCTGGTCAGATGCCCAGTCCCAGGGTTCGCAGCACGGGGCCCATGATCCATAGCCAGGCACCAGCTCCGAGAACGAATGGATAGGCCAGTGCCAAGACGGCCAGTGCCAGCGACCACAGGGTGGCCAGGCCGTCGCGGTGGTTCAAGGCCATGCCCAGCAAGGTGAGCGATGCGGCCGGCAGCACGTTGCCCAGCGGGATGGGCAGAAAGATCTCCACCCCCATCGTGGCGACCAGCGATGCCGCTGCTGCCGCCTGCCAGGAGCGGGCCGGTAACAGCGTCAAGTGCTTCAGCCGCGGGCGGCACCAGCGGCTCGACAGTTGCTCAAGGCGGCCCATCCATCGCAGCAGCTGAGCCGCCCGGGTCTTGTCCAGGGCCACGGTTCGCGCCAGCGCGGGGCGCGCGATGTCGCCAGCGCCGCCGCTGCGCCAGATCAGGAACGCAACGCCCATCAGCGCCAGGCCCATCACGTTGCCGATGCCGGGCACGGGCAGGACGCAGGGCACGGATAACAGAATCAACAGGGAACCGATGGTGTGCGGCGCCTCTGCTTCGGAACCGGCGTCAGCGACGAAGTCCGGTCCACGGGGCGCGGTGTCCCCTGGGGTTCGCATGTCGTCGTGATTCACCTTGGCCGCGCGCATCTTCAGTAGACCTCTTGCACCCTCATCTCGCCTGTCACCGGCCTCCCGCCAGGCGCTTGAGGAGGTGCCTGCCGATGGGCGAGGTGCACGGAAAACGGTTGCTCGTCATGTGACGACCCCAAGTGTGAAGATGAGTCCCTCAGGATGACGGGCTATCGTGACCAGGGCTTGACAAAGGCGACCTCTTATCTGCGGAAGGCACGGCCCCGTCCCTCGAAGCGTCTCCGATACATGGAGTCTGGAGACTCCTGACATCCACCATCAGCAGCAACTGGAGAGGGAGGGCATCTCGAGCCCGCAGGGCTGGCCGCCGCAGCAGTGAGCGGTCAGGTAGGCGATGAGTTCGTTCATCTGTGCGATGAGCGGGCGGTACACCAGATGCCGGCCTTGGCGCTCGGCCTGCACCAGCCCGGCGTCGGCCAGGCCCTTGAGGTGAAACGACAAGGTGGATGAAGGCACACCCAGGGTGGCGGCCAGCACGCCCGGGGTCATCCCGTCAGGGCCTGCGCCCACCAGGGCGCGGAACACGCGCAGCCGGGCGGGTTGGGCCAGTGCAGCCAGCGCAGCCACCGCCTGGGCCTCGGACAGGGGGCCGGGCATCAGCAGGGTTGCAGTGTTGACAACGGAAGCGCTCATGCGCGCGGGCCTGGGTCTGGGTCTGGGCCCGGGCCCGCAAGAGGCAAACGGGTGGGCAGCGCCAGCGTCACGGCCCAGCAGGCCAGCAGCATGAGCCCGGAGCCCAGCAGCGACCACGACAGCCCGCCCCACTGGTACAGCAGCCCCGACAGCAGGGTGCCGAAGAAGCGGCCCAGGGCGTTGGCGGCGTAATAGAAGCCCACGTCCTCGGCCGCCTTCTCTGACCCGGCGTAGGCCAGGATCAGGTAGGAGTGCACTGAGGAGTTGACCGCGAAGGCCACGCCGAACAGCGCCAGGCCCGCGACCACCACCCATTCGAGGTGTTGCACCTGCGCCATCACCAGCGCCGCCAGAACCAGGGGCACCAGCGCCAGCACGGCAGACCAGGCCCGCGCCGCGGGCACCTCGCGCGTCAGTCCGTCGGGGCTGCGCCGCACGATGGCCGGGGCAGCGGCCTGCACCACGCCGTAGCCGATGGTCCACAGCGCGAGGAAAGCGCCCACCATGGTGAAGTTCCAGCCCGAGGCGTACAGGAACACGGGCACGCCCACCACGAACCACACGTCGCGCGCGCCGAACAGCGCCACGCGTGCGGCGGCCAGCAAGTTGATGGCACGGCTCTTGGCAAAGAGCTCGCGCGCGGACTTCGAGGCCTTGCTCTTGCCCATCAGCGGCGGCACGAAGCCCACCACGCCCACGAACACCAGCGCCAGCATCGCGGCCATCGCCCACAACGCATGGGTGAAGCCCAGCGCCTGCAGCAGCACCCCGCCCAGGAAGAAGCCGATGCCCTTCATGGCGTTCTTGCTGCCGGTGAAGAACGCCACCCACTTGAACAGCCGGCCCGAGGCCTGACCCGCAGTGAGCTTGATGGCTGATTTGCTGGCGGTCTTGGTCAGGTCCTTGGCCACACCGCACAGCCCCTGCGCCCCCACCACCCAGGCCACGGAGGCGGCGGCCGTCCAGTCGGGTGACAGAGCCGACAGCATCAGAAAGCCCGTGATCTGCGTGCCCAGGCCCACGGCCAGCATGCGCGCGATGCCGTAGCGAGTGGCCAGCCAGCCGCCCACCAGGTTGGCCACCACGCCAGCGGCCTCGTACAGCAGGAACAGGAAGGCCAGCGTGAAGGGGGAGTAGCCCAGCTGGTAGAAGTGCAGCAGCACCAGCATGCGCAGCGCGCCATCGGTGAGCGTGAAGCCCCAGTAGGCAGCGGTGACGATGGCGTAATCACGTGCCCCTCGCACGGCGGGTACGCCGTGCGATCCCCCGAGGGGATGCGGGCCGGCTTGGGGCGGCCCGGCGCTCGGCCCGCGCGCTTGCGGGTCCTTTGACATCACAATCCTTGCTGCTGCAGGTGGCAGGCCAGGTCCACCATGCGGCAGGCGTAGCCCATCTCGTTGTCGTACCAGGCGTACACCTTCAGCAGCGTGCCGTCGGTCACCATGGTGGAGGGCGCATCCACGATGGAGCTGCGCGTGTCGCGCGCGTAGTCGGCGCTCACCAGGGGCCGCTCCTCGTAGCCCAGGATACCGGCCAGCGGGCCGCGCGCGGCCTGGGCGAACAGGGCGTTCACCTCTTCGGCCGTGGTGGCGCGTTGCAGCTCGAACACGCAGTCGGTGAGCGAGGCATTGAGCACAGGCGCGCGCACGGCGTGGCCATTGAGCTTGCCCTTGAGTTCGGGGTAGATCAGCGCGATGGCCGTGGCGCTGCCGGTGGTGGTGGGCGCCAGGCTCAGCATGGCGCTGCGAGCGCGGCGCAGGTCTTTGTGCGGCGCATCTACCACCAGGTTGGTGTTGGTGGGGTCGTGGATGGTCGTGATCTGGCCATGGCGGATGCCCAGGGCCTCGTGCACCACCTTCACCACCGGCGCCAGGCAGTTGGTGGTGCAGGACGCGGCCGTCACGATGGGGTGGCGCGTGCGGTCGTACAGATGCTCGTTCACGCCCACCACCACGTTGAGCACGCCGCCGGTCTTCACCGGCGCGGCCACGATCACGCGCTTGGCGCCCCGGTCCAGGTGGCCTTGCAGCGTCTCGGGGGTGAGGAACTTGCCGGTGCACTCCAGCACGAGGTCCACGCCCAGGTCGCCCCAGAGGATGGCGTCTGCGGTGGCATGCGCGCTGAAGCCGAGCGTGTGGGTACCGATGCGCACCGAGTGCTCGTTGGGTGCCGCGATGTCCTCGCGCCAGCGCCCCTGCACGCTGTCAAAGGTCAGCAGGTGGGCGGTGGCCGCGCTGCCGCCTTTGAGCTCATTGAGGTGCACTACCTCCAGCCGGTTACCCGCGCGCGGGTCGTCTTGCGGGCGCTCGGCCGCACCAAAGGCGGCGCGCAGCGCCAGTCGGCCGATGCGGCCCATGCCGTTGATGCCCACACGCATGGGGGAAGAGCGGGTCATGAGGGTGCACTCCTGAGGCAGGTGGGCGTTCGCAACCTCGCTCTCGGGCGAGGTGCGGACGTTTCTATGAAACTCGAATGATGCAGGCCCAGGATGACGGTCGTGTGACAAGCAAGAGCAAGGTCGCGCACTGCTTGCGCTCATGTGATGACGACCAGGGCTTGCGCTCGCGCTCGCCCGTGCGCTCCGGCGTTCGGTGTGACGGAGTCGGCCGGATGACCCAAGGACCATTGATGTCTTTGGGTTTGCTGGGCCTTCCTGGATAAACCGTATAAACTGTATAAACAGTTGTTTTTCCCGTGTCACCAGGAGACCACCATGAAAACCTCCACCCCGCATCCGGCACCCGCGCCGGTGGGCGCCACCGCTCCCCGCGCTCCCCGGGCGCCCAGAGCGACCCGGAAGACGGCCCCCAAGGCTGCTGCCGCACCGGCGGTGAAGAAGGCTGCCACCCCCGCCACGCGCAAGGCCGCCGCAGCCGCCAAGCCTGCCCCGGCCAACCAGAAAGTGGGCGCCACCACCGCAGCGCCCGCTGCCGCGGACAAGCCGCCCAAGCCCCCCAAGGTGCGGCTGGTGCGTGACAGCTTCACCATGCCGGAGACCGATTTCGCCCTGGTGGCCGTGCTCAAGGCCCGCGCCCTGGGCCTGGGCCGGGCGGCCAAGAAGAGCGAATTGCTGCGTGCCGGCCTGCAGTTGCTGAGTCAGCAGGACGCCCCGGGCTTGCTGACGGCGCTGGAGCGGCTCCAGCCCATCAAGACGGGACGCCCCAAGCGCGGCGACTGAACGGCCGCAACGGCGCAGCACCTCCTTGCCAGCACTTCTGGCGCGGCGAGGCGCGCTGGCACCGGGTGCACGGCGGGACGCCCGGCGCGCTCAGCCCTGTTGGTCCCGCAGACGGCGCACCACCTTCCAGGCGATCAGCCCGGTCACGGCGCCGATGCCGCTGAGCATCCACCAGAAGCCGGCGGGCGCTTCACCGAACGGGATGCCCCCGACGTTCATGCCGAACAGACCTGAGGTCAGGTTGATGGGCAGCGCGAGCACGGTGACCATGGTCAGCATGTAGAGACTACGGTTGTTCTCTTCGGCAACCTTGGTGGCCGATTCGTCCTGCATGAGCTTGATGCGGTCCTGCAACGCGGCAATGTCGCGCAGGACCAGCGAGAACTCCTCGTTGGCTTGCGCGAGCTGCTGAAGATCGTCCGATGTCATCCAGGCCGGTGGCCGGCTGAGCACCCGTGCCAGGCCGCTGGGTTCGGGTGTCAGCAAGCGCTGCAGGCGCACCATCAGGCGTCGCAGCCTGGCCAGCTCGGTGCCATGGCGCTGGTGGCGCCCTGCCAGCACTTCATCCTCGATGTCGTCCAGGCGCTCGGAGGCGCGGCGCAGGATGCGCTGGAGCTCGTCGGCCTGATCGCGCAACAGGTGGTCCAGCAGGTCCACGCTGCCCGGCATGGCGGCGCCGCGGCGCACGGCGGTGCGCAGCCGGTCCACCGAACGCAGGGGCCTTCGCCTTGCGGTGATCACCAGGTTTCGCGTGACGTTGACCCACAGGGTCTCGACTTCCTTGGCGTCGAAACTGAAGTCGAAGGTGACGTCGTTGAGCACCGCGAACAGCGCGTCCTCGTCACGCTCGATCCGAGCCGAGCGCGAACCATCCACCAGCGCCTCGAAGAAGTTCTCGCTCAAGCCCCCGTGGGCCCGCAGCCAGCGGGCGCTGGCGGCGTGACTCAGGTTCAAGTGCAACCACAGGAAGCCTGGCGCTGCCTGCGCCATCAGGTCCTGCGCCTGCGCGGTGGAGGACAGAGACGCGGCTGTGCCGCCCGGCAGGAAGTGATAGCCGCAGATCAGCCCGTCATCGGCCTGCTGCGTCAAGGTGGGGTGGGAGAGATCAACAGAGGTCATCAGAGGTTCGCCTGCGGTCCGGCCTGGGAACCGGGCTTGTCCCCCACCTTTATGACAACTTGATGACGTTGGCGGCCCCGTGCCCACGGCGGGCCCGCTCCGGCTGTGGTGCCAGGTACACATGCCTGCGTGGTCACAAGCACGTCACTTGAAGCGGTCACCATCTCTTCGGCGACACATCCGGGACCGTCAGATGGACGAAGACTCCGCAGCGAAGATTGATGTCCGCACCGTGTGGATCTCAGACCTGCATCTGGGCACACCAGGTTGCCAGGCGCAGGCCCTGCTCGATTTCTTGCGCGACGTCAGATGCGACACGCTCTACCTGGTGGGCGACATCATCGACGGCTGGCAGCTGCGCCGTTCCTGGTACTGGCCGCAGCTGCACAACGACGTGGTACAGAAGATCCTGCGCCAGGCGCGCAAGGGCGTGCGTGTGGTCTTCGTTCCCGGCAACCATGACGAGTTCGCGCGTCGCTACGTTGCCCACAATTTCGGCGGTGTGGATGTGCTGGAAGAGTGCATGCACATCACGGCCGACGGCCGGCGCCTGTGGGTGACGCATGGGGACCTTTTCGACGGCGTCATCCAGTGCGCCAAGTGGCTGGCGTACCTGGGGGATGCAGCCTACGAACTCAGCCTCAAGGTCAATCGCTGGTTCAACCGCCTGCGGGCCCGCCTCGGGCTGCCGTACTGGAGCCTGTCACGCTACCTCAAGCTCAAGGTCAAGCGAGCCGTCAGCTACGTGAGCGATTTCGAGACCGCAGTGGCGCACGAGGCCCGCAAGCGCGGTGCTGACGGCGTGGTGTGCGGTCACATTCACCACGCCGAGATCCGCGAGATCGAGGGCGTGCTGTATTGCAACGACGGGGATTGGGTGGAATCCCTCACGGCCCTTGTCGAGCATCACGACGGCCGCCTGGAGATCATCGACCGCAGCGCAGCCCTGGCGCTGGACCACGTCCCGCAGACCCTGCCGGTGTCCGTGCCCGTGTCCTTGCCAGTGTCGCTGCCCGTGTCCTTGCCAGTAGCAGCCACGCCGCCCACAGTGCTTGCAAAAGCCGAAGCGGTGCTGTCCAAGCCCGCGGCTTGATCCGGAACGGCGGCCGCTGGCCGCTGTCTCCCCCGCTGAGTCCTGCGGCTCAGGCCCGCGGTTCCAGCCCGCGGCTCAATCCCCCGGTCAGGCCGCCAGCGCCTGAAGACGTTCGTCGGGCAGGCGCGCCCACCGTGCGTCTACGCTGCCCCGGCCGATGCCCAGATGCTCGAAGCCGAGTTGCAGCATCAGCCCGGGGTCGTACAGGTTGCGTCCGTCGAGCAGCACGGGCGTCTTCATCCGGGCCTTGAGGGAGGCGAAGTCCGGGCTGCGGAACTCGCGCCACTCCGTCACGATGGCCAGGGCGCTGGCGCCGTCGGCCGCCGACAGCGGGTCGGCACAAAGCACCAGCCCCGGGCGCTGCGGCCACAAGGCGGCGACGGCCGGCATGGCCACGGGGTCGAAGGCCCGCACGGTGGCCCCGCGCTGCAGCAGCTCATCGATGAGCAGCAGGCTGGGCGCCTCGCGCAGGTCATCGGTATCGGGCTTGAAGGACAAGCCCCAGACCCCGAAGACCAGGCCTCGCAGGTCGTCGCCGTAGCGATGTCGGATGCGCTGGCCCAGCAAACGCTTCTGCTGATCGTTGACCTCGCGCACGGCATCCACGATCTGCAGTTCCAGGCCCATGTCCTGGCCCATGCGCGACAGGGCCTGCACATCCTTCGGGAAGCAAGACCCGCCCCATCCGCAGCCGGCGTACAGGAAGTGCGTGCCGATGCGCGGATCGGCGCCGATGCCCATGCGCACCTGCTCGATGTCCGCCCCCAGACGCTCGGCCAGACGGGACATCTCGTTCATGAAACTGATGCGCGAGGCCAGCATGGCGTTGGCCACGTACTTGGTGAGTTCGGCGCTGCGGGGGTCCATCACCAGCACCCGGTCGCGGTTGCGCAGGAAGGGCGCGTACAGCGCCCTCATCAGCAGCGTGGCCTGCTCGTCGTCGGCGCCGATCACCACCCGGTCCGGGTGCATGAAGTCGGCAATGGCCGCTCCTTCCTTGAGGAACTCCGGGTTGGACACCACGGCGAACGGCACGATGGCCTCGCGCTCGCGCAGGGCTTGGGCGATCTCCTGGCGCACGCGGTCGGCCGTGCCCACCGGAACGGTGCTCTTGTCGACCACCACCTTGTAGTCCTGCATGTGGCGTCCGATGGTGCGGGCCACGGCCAGCACGTGGGCCAGGTCGGCCGAGCCGTCCTCAGCCGGCGGCGTGCCCACGGCAATGAAGATGATGGTGCCGTGGGCGACGCCCCGCGCCGCATCCGAAGTGAACTGCAGGCGACCTGCCGAGGCGTTTCGCGTCACCAGATCGGCCAGGCCGGGCTCATGGATCGGAATGCACCCCTGGCGCAGGCTCTCGACGCGGCGCTCGTCCACGTCCACGCACACCACGCTGTTGCCCATGTCCGACAGGCAGGCCGCCGTGACAAGGCCCACATACCCAGCACCAAAGACGGTGATCTTCATCTGCGCACTCCCGGCGGCGCCGGGCGACCCCTGTCGCCGCGTGCCTGATAGGCATGGTGTCGGGCCTGCATGACGCAGCGGTGAAGCGCAGCCTACAGATTCGTGACAGCGCCCGGCAAGCGCATGAGGGGCTCACCCATGCGGATGCGCGCGCCCTCCTGGACGCCGGGGCACAGCGTGAAGCCCGGCGGCGCGAAGACGATGATGGTGGAGCCGTGCTGGAACCATCCCAGCTCCTGCCCCTTGCGAAAGTGCGCGTTGCAGACCAGCTCATGAGGACCGCGGTACTTCAGGTGCAACAGCACGTCCAGGAAGTGAAAGCGCATGCTGGCCACCAGAATGGCGGCCACCGGCACCAGCGCGATCTCGTGACCGCCGATGGCCAGCCGCGTGCGCAGCACGGCGCGCTCGTTGCGGCAGAACAGCCGCTCCACACGCTTGAGGGCGATGGGGTTGACGTTCCAGGTGTCTCCGCTGAGGTAGCTCAGGTGATGCACCTGCCCGTCGTGAGGGGCGTGGAAGCGGTGGTACATGGCCGAGGTCAGCCGCAGCGTGACGTAGGTGCCGCCTTCAAAGGCTGAAGCATCCTGATGCGGGCCGAAGAGCTCGGCCATGCGGTACGGGAAGCCCTTGGCCTGGTAGAGCTGCCCTTGCTCCACCGTGCCGCAGGCCCCGACGATGCCGTCGCTGGGACTGGTCAGCACCTGGGGGTCGGGGTCGACCGTGCGAGCTCCCGGCCGCAGCTCGCGGGTGAAGCATTCCTGGAGGCTGTTGAACCGGTCGGTCCGGGCTTCGCTCAGGTCCAGATCGGTGAACAGCCGCCACACCGCGATGGACAGCCGGGTCAGCAGCGGGCTGCGCAGGGCGCTGAACCAGCCCATGAAGCGGGTCAGGGCGATGCGGGGCACGCGGTTGGTGAGCAGGAAGTTCAGGTCTTCCTGCAGCAGCAGCCGCTCCCACCAGCCGGGCTTGCGGGCCTGCGACGTGCGGGTGGCCTCTTCGATGCGGGAGTTCCGGGGGGACGGGTGCGTCATTTCATCAGCCTGTCAAAGGATTGCCATACATCTCTCACATCGCCCACGAACCGCCGGAAACGGCTTGCCACCATGGATGAAGCTCTTCCACTGTCCGCCATGACGGCGCTCGCAGCCCTGTCGCTGGGTGCCGCCTGGAGCCTGCCGCGCCTGAAGCGGCGACTGGAGTTGTCGCGCGCCAAGCACCGCTCGCTCGCGGGTCATTCGCGCATGGCCAAGCGGGTGGCCGCCCTGATCCCGGGCTACGCCTACGGCGTGCAACGGTTCTTCGCCAGCGACGACGCGCCTGCGGATGTGGTCGACCGCCGCAAGGCCGGCTTCACGGCGCTGTCGGCCCTGTACGCCCAGCGCTACCCCTTGAGCGCGCAGACCACGGCCTTGGCCCGTGCCGGCATTTCCGACCTGCAGTTCACGGGCAGCTACCGCGTGCCCTTCCAGTACAGCCCCTACCTGCGGGAGCACCTGCGTGTGGGCAGCTTCCTGCAGTCCTCGGCCGGCGTGAAGGTGCGCGACCTGGACGGCAACGACTTCTTCGACCTCACAGGTTCCTACGGCGTGAACCTGTTCGGCTACGACTTCTACAAGGCCTGCATTGCCGAGGGCTCCGCCACCGCAGCGGCGCTGGGGCCGGTGCTCGGGGCCTACCACCCCTGCGTGCTGGAAAACGTGCAGCGACTGAAGACCCTGTCGGGGCTGGACGAGGTGTCCTTTCACATGTCCGGCACCGAGGCTGTGATGCAGGCCGTACGGCTGGCGCGTTACCACACACGCCGCACGCACCTGGTGCGCTTCTGCGGGGCTTATCACGGCTGGTGGGAGGACGTCCAACCCGGCCCGGGCAACCCGGTGACACCGCGCCAGACCTACACGCTCAAGGACATGGACGACCGCGCCCTGCATGTGCTGGCAACGCGTGACGACATCGCCTGCGTGCTGGTCAATCCCTTGCAGGCGCTGCACCCCAACCGGCCGGCGCCGGGGGACTCTTCCCTGGTGGACGGCAGCCGTACCGCCGGCTTTGACCGCGCCGCCTACACCGCCTGGCTGCAACGCCTGCGCGAGGTCTGCACGCAGCGCGGCATCGTGCTGATCTTCGACGAGGTGTTTCTTGGGTTCCGGCTCGCGCCGGGCGGCGCACAGGAGTACTTCGGCGTGAAGGCCGACATGGTGACCTACGGCAAGACCCTGGGTGGTGGCCTGCCGGTGGGCGTGGTGTGCGGGCGCGCTGCGCTGATGAAGCGCTTTCGTGAGGACCGGCCGGCCGATATCTGCTTCGCGCGGGGCACCTTCAACGCCCACCCCTACGTCATGGGCGCCATGAAGTCCTTCCTGGATCGGCTGCAGACCCCTGCGGTCCAGGGCCTGTACGAGGGGCTGGATGAGCGCTGGAACCACTGGGCCGCGCGGTTCAACGAGCGCTTTGAGCAGGAAGGCCTGCCCGTGCGGGTGTCCCAGATGTCCAGCGTCTGGACCGTGACCTACACGAAGGCCTCGCGCTACAACTGGATGCTGCAGTTCTATTTGCGCGCACATGGACTGGCCTTGAGCTGGGTGGGCACGGGGCGCCTGATCTTCAGCCTGAACTACCGCGACGAGGACCTGCAGGCGGTGCTGGAGGGTTTCGTGTCCGCCTCGCGGCAGATGCAGGCCGATGGTTGGTGGTGGACGGACCCCGCCACCACCAACCGCTCGATCCGCCGCGGCTTGCTGGCCGAGATGTTCAGCCGTCGGCGGGAGGCGCAGGCGGCTCAGTGACGTTGCTGGGCGTGCGTCATGGGGTCGATGAGTTCCCCACGCAGCAGGTGCAAGGGCGCCTTGTGGTACAGCCAGATGTCGTGGAAGGGGTCGGTGATGATCTTGGTGGCCCACACCAAGCCCGTCATCAACCCGTCTTGCATCCACAACTGCAGCACGCGAAGCACCAGCCCCGCCACTCCCAGGGCCAGCCAGGCCATGCCCACGTCATGCGCATACTCTCCCAGGGTGGTGGCCGGCTCGATCAGTCCTCCCAGTGACGGGGTCAGCCACAGCGTCAGCGGCAGACCTGCCCAGGCGGACATGAGGACGATCTTGCGTCGGATGTTGTAGCCCACCTTGATCTCTTCCTTGTACTCGTCGGTGGCCTGGTTCACGTGGTCGTAGCCCCGGGGCTCGAAGAAGAAGTGACCAGCCTGACGCGAGGTCATGGACACGCACCAGGCCAGGATGGCCGCCCAGGCCGGCTCAATGAACAGCAGGCCGTAGGCGATGACGAAGCTGATGGCGCTGACCAGGTGCAGGCTCTGGTTGATGCGGCTGTGGTGGTAGTAGCGGTGGTCGTCCCAGCGCTGGACTTGCAGAGTTTTCAGAAATCCGTTCACGGCGGTCCTTCGGTGGATGGGGATGTGCCCGGCATGCGGACGCGCTGGATGTTCCCCAACGCGCATGAAAGGTCGGTGACATCCCGGTGACAGCGATGTCGCGCTTCTGTCATCGAGCGGTCGCAAACCAGGCCCAGCATCGGGTCATGTACGGATTTACCGAAGATGCCGATCCCGAACTGCTGGTGCACGAGTACCCTGCGCCCAGCCGCAGCCTTCGGGTGAGCTTCGTCACCGAGACCTACCCACCGGAAGTCAATGGCGTGTCCATGACGCTGGCGCGGCTGGTGGAGGGCTTGCACGCGCGCAATCACGACGTGCAACTGGTGCGACCGCGCCAGCGCGGTACCGATGCACCGGGGGCCGCTGAGCGCTTCCACGAGGTGTTGATGCGCGGGCTGCCAGTGCCGCGCTACCCCAGCCTGCGCATGGGCGTGCCCTCCAAGCGCCACCTGGTGCGGTTGTGGTCCTTGCACCGCCCGGACATCGTGCACATCGCCACCGAGGGCCCCCTGGGCTGGTCTGCGCTGCAGGCGTGCCGGCATCTGAAACTGCCGGTGACCTCGGATTTCCGTACCAACTTCCACGCCTACAGCCAGCACTACGGTGTGGGCTGGCTGCGCAAGCCCATCATGGCGTACCTGCGCAAGTTTCATAACGCCACCCGCCGCACCTTCGTGCCGACCTGGGCCCTGCAGCAGGACCTGGAGCGCTGTGGCTTCCAGAGGTTGCGCGTGGTGTCCCGTGGCGTGGACACTGCGCTGTTCCATCCCGGTCGGCGTGACCAGATGCTGCGCCAGGCATGGGGCGCCGGGCCCGAAGACCTGGTGGTGTTGTGTGTCGGCCGGCTCGCGCCGGAAAAGAACCTGGACCTGCTCATCCGCGCCTTCGACGCCCTGTCGGGCGAGCATCCTTCAGCGCGGCTGGTGGTGGTCGGTGACGGCCCGCTGCGCGCCACGCTGCAGTCTCGACGGCCCGAGTTCCACTTCGTCGGCCAACGAACCGGCGAAGACCTCGCCCGGCATGTGGCCAGTGCCGACCTGTTCGTCTTCCCCAGCATGACCGAGACCTTCGGCAACGTGGTGACCGAGGCCTTGTCCAGCGGCGTGCCGGTGGTGGCTTACGACCATGCCGCGGCTTCCCAACTGCTGCAGCCCGGCGTGAACGGTCAGCACGTGCCGCTGGGCCAGGAGCGCGCCTTCATCGAGGCCGTGGCGGCGGCGGCCCGTGACCGCCCTGCGCTGCAGCGTTGGCGAATCGGCGCGCGCCGTAGCGCGGAGTCTCTGGACTGGAGCGGCGTGGTCGCGCGCTTTGAGGCGGAACTGCGTGAAGCGATCAACGACCCGGTGGTGCAGGCCGGCTTCGTTCCGGTCGCCTAGGGTTCACGCCGCTGTCACGAAACTTTCGCAAACTCGCGTCCCGATACGGCCGGCGGCGGCTGCATCGCGGCGCCGCTGACTTCCCGGCGGCTGACAGTCCGGCTTTGCGCCAGGCGGGCGTGCACGGAGCTTGCCCGGCGCTTTATTCGCGTCGTCCCGGTGCGGCGCACAATACTTCCGTGCCTCTTGCTTCCCATCCTGCTTCAGCGGGCCCGCTCGCTGCCATCGACATCGGTTCCAACAGCTTTCGCCTGGAGATCGGGCGTGTGGCCTCGGGCCGCTACCGGCGCCATGAGTACTTCAAGGAGGTTGTCCGGTTGGGCGCCGGTCTCGACGACCAGTCCCGGCTGACCGAGGCGGCTTTCGAGCGCGGCCTGGCCACCTTGCAGACCTTTGCTGAGCGCCTGCAGGGCTTCGAGCCCTCCCGCATCCGGGCCGTCGCGACGCAGACTCTGCGCGAGGCCCGCAACCGGGACGAGTTCCTGCGGGCTGCTCAGCGCGTGCTGGGCTATCCGATCGAGGTGATCTCCGGCCGCGAGGAAGCCCGCTTGATCTACAGCGGGGTGTCTTTCCTGCAGCCCTCGGATGATTCGCGCCTGGTGATCGACATTGGCGGGCGCTCCACCGAGCTGATCCTGGGCCGCGGCCGCACGCCGGGCGCGGCGGAATCTTTCCCCGTCGGATCGGTCAGCCTGTCCATGCGCTACTTTGGCGATGGCCGCTTGAGCTCCCAGGCCTTTCGTGCCGCCCAGATCGCTGCAGGCGCCGAGTTCGAGGAGGCCTTGTCGGAGTTTGCGCCCACCCTGTGGACCGAGGCGCTGGGCTCGTCAGGCACGGCCGGAGCGGTCTCGCACGTGCTCAAGGAGTCGGGCGCGACGGACGGCAGCATCACGGCCCCGGCGCTGGCGGCGCTGATTGAGCAATGCATCGAGGCCGGTCATGTGGAGCGGCTCCAGGTGCCCGGCCTGCGCGACGACCGACGGGCCGTCATCCCGGGGGGGCTGGCCATTCTCTACACCTTGCTGACCCACTTCGGCATCGAGCAGATGCGTCCGGCCAAGGGTGCGTTGCGCCAGGGTGTCATCATCGATCTGCATGAGCGCTTGCTGGCGCTGCGCGCCGGTGCGCGCGGGCAGGATGCTCGGGACTTGACGGTCTCGGCCCTGCAGGCGCGGTTCGGCGTGGACCTGGCACAGGCCGAGCGGGTGCGTGACACCGCGCTCAGCCTGCACGACGCCGTGCTGCCCGATGCCGATCCGCAGGCCCGTCGTGAACTGGCCTGGGCCTGCGATCTGCATGAATTGGGCCTTGCGGTTTCACACCACGACTACCACCGCCACAGTGCTTACCTGATGGCGCATCTGGATGCCCCGGGTTTCTCGCAGAGCCAGCAGCGCCGCATCGGCCAGCTGGTATTGGCCCAGCGGGGCGGCTTGCGCAAGGTGGAGGAACAACTGGCCGACCCGCTGTTCGCCTGGCAGACGCTGTGTCTGCGCCTGGCCGTGATCCGCTGCCACGCCCGACAGGCGGAGCCCTCACCGGCCTATCGGCTGGCCCGGCGCAATGGCCGCGTGGGCGTTCTGGGGTGGGTGCCGCCCCAGGTCACCCCCAATCCGCGCGCCCTGCATCTGCTGCAGGAGGAGATGCAGGTCTGGGAACGGCAGGGGCCGCTCAGGCTGGAGTTTGCCCAGTAAGGCTTTGATGGATTGAGCGCGTGGGCGCCTCAAGCGCCCAGCAGGCGTCGGCGGTATGCGGGCGACATCTCGCGCATCTGCAGCATCATCGGCAGATCGGCCGTGCCGAAGGCCGGGTCCCAGGCCGGGGGGCCCAGCACCTTGGCGCCACAGTTCAAATAGCCCTTGATCAACGCCGGCGGGTCCACCTTCAGGCTGTCGTCGAGCTCTTCCACGGGCAGCGCCAGACGCGGTGTCACATGGTGCTCGATGGGTGCCAGATGGCGCTGCCGCAACTGCGACCACAGGCTGGCCGCCAGGTGCCCGCCATCGCGCATGGGGATGCTGGCGCAGCCCAGCATCACGTCCAGTGCGTTGCGCGACATGAACTCCGCCAGGCTCGACCACAGCAGCATGATCACGCCGCCGGTACGCCAGCGCTCGTCGATGCAGGAGCGTCCCAGTTCGGCGATGCGGGGCCGCAGATGGCGCAGCCGCACCAGGTCGAACTCGGTGTCGGTGTAGAGGCCTCCCACCAGGCGCGCACCACCCGGGGTCAGCACGCGGTAGGTGCCCACCACCTGGCTGGGCTGGTCGTCCCTGGCCACGGTGCGGATCAGCAGGTGTTCGCAGAAGCGGTCGTAGATGTCGATGTCGTGCTCCGCGGGTGCGCCGGGCAGACGAGACAACTGAGCGCCCATCTCCTGCGCGAACACCCGGTAGCGCAATTGCTGTGCCGCGCGCACCTCTTCTTCCTGCCGCGCCCACACTGCTTGCAATCGCGGGTGTGTGTCGACCTCGCGAAGCAATCGCGCGGCGGCATCGGCTGAAGAAGGGTGGACCAGCGAGGAAGTGTTGAAGCGGTTCATGTCCGCAGATGGTGGCCACCCATGGTGACGAGGGCGTGAACCTTCGATGACGTGACCATGACGTCCCGCCAAACCCCCGGGGCACGATCGGGAAAACCCTGAGCCTTGCCTGTTCTGGCCCGACAATGCAAAGGTTTCAGTGACAGGGAGAAGGACCATGCGGCGTGTCGTGTTCAACCAGAAGGGCGGGGTGGGCAAGTCCACCATCACCTGCAACCTCGCCGCCATTGGGGCCCAGCGGGGACTGCGCACCTTGGTCGTGGATCTGGACCCGCAGGCCAACAGCACGCGCTACCTGCTGGGCGAGGCCGCCGAGCAGGACCACCCCGGCGCCGCGGGCTTCTTCGAGCAATCCCTGAAGTTCACGGTGAAGGACGAGGGCGTGGAGGGCTTCATCGTGCCCACACCGTTCGAGAACCTGAGCGTCATGCCCGCCAGTGGGGCGCTGGCCGAATTGCACGCGAAGCTGGAGTCGCGCTACAAGATCTACAAGCTGCGCAAGGGCCTGGAGCTGCTGGAGGGCTCGTTCGACCGCATCTGGATCGACACGCCGCCTTCCCTGAACTTCTACACCCGCAGCGCCCTGATTGCGGCCCAGGGCTGCCTGATCCCGTTTGACTGCGATGACTTCTCGCGCAAGGCCTTGTACGGCCTGCTGGAAGAGGTGCAGGATCTGCGCGAAGACCACAACCCTGAGCTGGAGGTGCACGGCATCGTGGTCAACCAGTTCCAGGCGCGCGCGCGGCTGCCCGGAGAGCTGGTGCAGGCGCTCATCGACGAGGGCCTGCCGGTGCTGCAACCGTACCTGAGCGCCTCGGTCAAGGTGCGCGAGTCACACCAGTTGGCACGGCCCATGGTCCATCTGGACCCCTCCCACAAGCTCACGGGGGAGTTCGTCGCGCTGTTCGACGCGCTGCCTGGAGAAGGGAAGCCCAAGGTCGCTCGGCGCAGGTCCCGGCCCGTCACAGACTGACGGGAGGTCAACGGCTCACACGTGCTCTGAGGTCAGGCTGGCGTGCAGCAGCACTTCCACCTGCCCGTCACGCTCCCGCCGCTTGATCCACCACAGCGCTCCCTTGCGCACCGGCCAGGGCTGCATCACGCCGGCCAGCAGATAGGCCGCCGTCAAGCCCAGCGTGGGCTGATGGCCCACCACCACCACGGGCTCCTTGGCGTCGGGCCAGCGGGCGGCATGCAACAAGGCCTCCACGGTCTGGTCCGGGCCCAGCTCCTCCATCACCCGCTTGCGCCGCTCCAGGGCCTGCGCCGTCTGGATCGTGCGCAAGGTGGGGCTCACCAGCACGCGCGCGCCATCGGGCAGATGCTGGTTCAGCCAACGCGACATCTTCGCGGCCTGCCGCTCCCCTTTGGCCGTCAACGGCCTGTCGTGGTCCAAGGCCTCCTCCGGCGCCTCGCGGGCGTCGGCATGCCGCCACAGGATGAGGTCCACGCTCAAGAGGCCGTCGTTCCGTGCAGGCGCATGAGCGCTTGCTGGGCCGAGGGCCCCTGCGTGGCCGTTCGCAGGTACTCGCCAGAGGGCTGCAACCCCCAGGCATCCTGCTGGTCCAGCAGGTAGGGGGTGATGCATTCGTCGATGACGCGCTGGCGTAGCAGCGGGTCCAGGATGGGCCAGGCCACTTCCACGCGCCGCAGCATGTTGCGTGACATCCAGTCCGCGCTGCTGAGGTACAGCTCTTCCTCGGGTGCCGCGGCCTCCCCCCAGCGGAAGTAGAAGACGCGGGTGTGCTCCAGGAACCTTCCGATGACCGAGCGCACGCGGATATTGTCGGTCACCCCCGGCACGCCAGGCCGCAGGATGCACGCCCCGCGCACGACGAGGTCCACCTGCGCGCCGGCCTGTCCGGCTTCCACCAGGGCGTCGGTCAAGGCGGGATCCGTCAGGGAGTTGACTTTCACCACCACTCGCGCGGTGTCGCCCTTGCGTGCGCTGTCGCTCACCTTGCGCAGCAGCTCCAGCATGCGCGCGTGCAGCTGTGTGGGGGCGGTCAGCAGTCGCCGGTTCCCGGCAATCGGCGCCAGGCTGGAGAGCTTGAGGAAGACGGCGTCCACGTCGGCGGTCAGCTCCGGGTCTGCCGTCAGACAGCCCACGTCGGTGTACAGCCGGGCGGTGCGCGGGTTGTAGTTGCCCGTGGACAGGTGGGCGTAGCGGCGCAGCAGGGTGGTGCCCTTGCGCGGCGTTTCCCGCCGCGTCACCAGCAGCAGCTTGGCATGGGTCTTCAGGCCCACCATGCCGTACACCACCTGGGCGCCTACGCCCTCAAGGCGTTCAGCCCAGTTGATGTTGGCTTCTTCGTCGAAGCGGGCCTTGAGTTCCAGCACCACGGTCACTTCCTTGCCGCGGCGCACCGCCTCCAGCAGCAAGTCCATCAGCACGCTCTCGGTACCGGTGCGGTAGACGGTCTGCTTGATGGCCAGCACCTGCGGGTCGGCCACGGCCTGGCGCAGGAACTCCACCACGGGCTCGAAGCTCTGGAAGGGGTGATGCAGCAGCAGGTCACCCTTCCTGAGCCGCTCGAAGACGTTGCTGCCCCTGGGCCACTGCGCCTGAGGCCAGCCGGGCTCGAAGGGCGGGAAGCGCAGCCCGTTGGCCGGCGCCTGGTCAATCAACTGGTTCAGCCGCACCAGGTTGACCGGCCCGTTCACCGGGTACAGCGCCTCAGGCGGCAGGGCGAACTGGCGCAACAGCAGCGCGGAGAGTTCCGGCGGGCAGGAGCTCACCACCTCCAGACGGATGGCCTGCCCGTAGTGGCGGGTGGTCAGGCCGGTGCGCAAGGCCTGACGAAGATTGGTCATGTCGTCTTCGTCGACCTCCAGGTCGGAATCGCGCGTGACACGGAACTGCGAGAACGCCTCCACCGTGCGGCCGGGCAGCAACTCCTCGAGATGAGCGCGGATCACGCTGGTCAGCAGCACAAAACCCTGCTCGCCGGCAGGCATGAGGCGATCGGGCAGGCGGATGACACGCGGCAGCGACCGCGGCACCTTCACGATGACGATGGCGCCGCCCGCGGCGTGCACGTCATCACCGGTGAGCCGCAGGATGAAGTTCAGGCTCTTGTTGGCCACCAGCGGGAAGGGATGGGCTGGATCCAGGGCCACGGGCACCAGCAGCGGCCGCACCTGCGCCTCAAAGAAGCGGGCCACCCAGCGGCGCTGCTCTTCATTGCGTTCGGCATGGTTGAGGATGCGAAGGCCATGGTCGGCCAGCGCGGGCATCACCTCGTCGTTCAGAACGCGGTACTGCTCGTCTATCAGCTCATGGGCCTGGGCCGACAGGTCCACGAATTCCTGCCGGGTCTCGCCCTGTGCGCTCTGGCGAACCAGTTCCAGCCAGTCCGGGAACCGCACCTCGAAGAACTCGTCCAGGTTGGACGAGACGATGGTGATGTAGCGCAGGCGTTCCAGCAGGGGCACATCGGCGCGCCTGGCCTGGGCCAGCACGCGGCGGTTGAAGGCCAGCAGGGAAGCTTCGCGATCGATCATGGGTGGTGCTTTTCTACAGGGCTTTGGCACGGGGTGGGACCCCGCGCAGTGAGGCGACAAGACCATAGCCACCCCATGTGACGGCTTTGTGACACGCCTCAGCGTTCCCTCGTGCGTGGCGCCAAACGAGGCACTGCGGTCAAAGATGTCATTGGCGGCCGAGGGTTGTCACAAAAGCTTCATGGAGCCATCCTAGAGTGTGCTCAAAGCGATGCAGGCCGCCCTTCGCGAGCACAAGGGCGCCGCGTTTGGCGTTCCCCTCATCGACCTGATTCGCCATTTCACCGTTTCACCGTTCACTTTCCAGGAGATTTCCATGAAGCGTCACTTCCTCAAGACCCTGGCGGCCGCTGTGGTCGCCTCCCTGGCCTACAGCGGCGCGGCTCTGGCTGCCGACATCACCGGCGCCGGCGCCACCTTCCCCTTCCCGGTCTACGCCAAGTGGGCCGAAGCCTACAAGAAGGAAACCGGCGTGGGCTTGAACTACCAGTCCATCGGCTCCTCAGGTGGCATTCGCCAGATCCGCGCCAAGACCGTGACCTTCGGTGCGACCGATGCCCCCGTCTCCGGCCCTGACCTCGACAAGGACGGCATGGTGCAGTTCCCGGCCATCATCGGTGGCACGGTGCCCATCATCAACCTCGACGGCTTCAAGCCTGGCGAGTTGCGCGTGAACGGAACGGTTCTGGCCGAAATGTTCATGGGGGCCATCACCAAGTGGAACGACCCGAAGTTCGTTGCTTTGAACCCGGGCAAGACCTTGCCGGACCAGCTGATCACCGTGGTGCACCGCGCTGACGGATCCGGTACCACCTTCAACTGGACCGACTACCTGTCGGTGGTGAGCAAGGACTGGGCTGACAAGGTGGGCAAGGGCGCTGCCGTGAAGTGGCCCGCCGCCACGTCCGTGGGCGGCAAGGGCAACGAAGGCGTGGCCGCCAACGTCAACCGCATCAAGGGCTCCATCGGCTACGTCGAGTACGCGTATGTGAAGAAGAACAACATGAACTTCATGCAGATGCAGAACGCCGACGGCCGCTACGTCAGCCCTGATGACCTGACCTTCGCAGCTGCGGCCGCGGGCGCGGACTGGTTCGGCGTTCCCGGTATGGGTGTGTCCATGGTCAATGCCAAGGGGCCCACCAGCTGGCCGGTCTCCACCGCCTCTTTCATCCTGATGTACAAGGATCCGGAGAACAAGGCTGCATCGAACGAGGCTCTGAAGTTCTTCGATTGGGCCTTCAAGAACGGCAAGCAGATGGCGCTGGAGCTCGACTACGTGCCGCTGCCCGACAGGCTGACCGCCGAGATCCGCAGCCGCGTCTGGTCGCAGATCAAGCGCTGAGCCGACACGGGCTGCCGAGGTGACCATGAGCGGGACGACGCCTTCGCCCCTGGACGCTGCGGGACCTGGCGAGCAGGCCGGCCCGCGCGGCCTTGGGCATACTCTGCAAGAGCGGCCTGACACGGAAGCACCTCGCATGACTCCTCCACCCTCTCCCCTGGCCGGCGTGGCTCCTGCCACGCTGGTCGTTGCCCGGCGACAACGCATCCAGGATGCCGTCTTTCACCGGCTGACGCAGGCGTTCTCATTGCTGGTGCTGGCGGCGTTGATGGGCATCATCGGCTCGTTGCTGCTCAACGCCGCACCCACGTTCAAGAAGTTCGGCCTTGATTTCCTCTGGGTGGCCGAGTGGGACATCATCAACGAGGAATTCGGCGCGTTGATCGCCATCGTGGGCACCGTTACCAGCGCAGGCATCGCCATGCTGATCGCGGTGCCCCTGGCCTTCGGCATCGCACTGTTCCTCACCGAAACCTGCCCGGTGTGGTTGCGCAGGCCCCTGGGCACCGCCATTGAGTTGCTGGCCGCGGTGCCCTCCATCATCTACGGCATGTTCGGGTTGTTCGTTTTCGCCCCGCTTTTCGCAGATTACTTGCAGGTACCTGTGCAACAGGTGTTGGGCGGCATGCCGCTCATTGGCTGGCTGTTCGGTGGCGCCCCCAACGGCTTGGGCATCCTGGCGGCGGGCATGATCCTGGCGTTCATGGTGCTGCCCTTCGTGGCAGCCGTGATGCGTGACGTCTTCGAGATTGTTCCGCCCATCCTGCGCGAATCGGCCTACGGTCTGGGCTGCACCACCTGGGAGGTGGTGCGCAGGGTGGTGTTGCCCTACACGCAAAAAGGCGTCATCGGCGGCATCATGCTGGGCCTCGGGCGCGCGCTGGGCGAAACCATGGCCGTCACCTTCGTCATCGGCAACGCCAACCGCCTGCCCACGTCGCTGTTCTCGCCCGGGACTTCCATCGCCTCCACCCTGGCCAACGAGTTCGGTGAGGCGGCGGACTTCCATCTGTCCACCTTGTTCGCGCTGGGCTTCTTGCTGTTCGTGATCACCTTCGTGGTGCTGGCGATCGCAAAGATCCTCATCATCCGTACCGAGAAGGGCAAGGGCCTGTGAGCATGAATCCCTCTCTCTATCGCCAGCGTAAGCTGGCCAACCGTGTGGGTCTGACCCTGTCCATGGGCGCCATGGCGCTGGGGCTGGCGGTGTTGCTGTGGATCCTGGCGGTGCTGTTCTACAACGGCCTGACGGCCATGGATCTCAAGCTGTTCACCCAGGACACGCCGGCCCCGGGAACCGAAGGCGGTGGCCTGCGCAATGCCATCGTCGGCAGCTTGATGATGCTGACGTTGACGGTGCTGGTCTCCACGCCCGTGGGCATTCTTGCGGGCATCTATCTGGCCGAGTACGGCGACCGCAGCCGCACCGCGGAGCTCACCCGCTTCGTCACCGACATCATGTTGTCGGCCCCGTCCATTGTGCTGGGCCTGTTCGTCTACGCGATTGCGGTGGCCACGGTGGGCAACTTCTCGGGCTACGCGGGGAGCCTGGCCCTGTCATTGATCGCCATCCCGGTGGTGGTGCGCACCACCGAGAACATGCTGCGCCTGGTGCCCGGCAGCCTGCGCGAGGCCGCCTTCGCGCTGGGAGCGCCGCGCTGGAAGGTGGCCATCCTGGTCTCGCTGAGGGCCGCACGCAGCGGTGTGATCACGGGTTTGCTGCTGGCGGTGGCCCGCATCAGCGGCGAGACCGCCCCCTTGCTGTTCACGGCCCTGAACAACCAGTTCTTCAACACCGATATGGGCAAGCCCATGGCCAACCTGCCGGTGGTGATCTTCCAGTTTGCGATGAGCCCGTATGACAACTGGATCCGCCTGGCCTGGGCGGGGGCGCTTCTCATCACGCTGGCCGTGCTGTTGATCAACATCGTGGCGCGGGTGTTCTTCCGCGACCGCTCCTCCAACTGAGCGCCTGCCCACCGCAAGGCCCCAACCGCCGAGCCCACCACCCCATGCAAGCCGTCATCAACGACACCACCGCCGCCACGCGCAACGCGCTGGAGGTGCGCAAGCTCAACTTCTTCTACGGGAAATTCCAAGGCCTGAAGAACATCGATCTGGACATCGCGGAGAAGCGCGTCACGGCCTTCATCGGGCCGTCGGGCTGCGGCAAGTCCACGCTGCTGCGCACCTTTAACCGGATGTACAGCCTGTACCCCGGCCAGCGGGCCGAAGGGCAGATCAACTTCTACGGTGAGAACATCCTGGACGACGGCCAGGACCTCAACATGCTGCGCGCGCGCATTGGCATGGTGTTCCAGAAGCCCACGCCGTTCCCGATGACGATTTACGACAACATCGCCTTCGGTGTGAAGCTCTACGAAACCCTGTCGCGCAGCGAAATGGACGACCGTGTGGAGTGGGCGCTGACCAAGGCCGCACTGTGGAAGGAAGTCAAGGACAAGCTCAACCAGAGCGGCCTGTCCTTGTCCGGCGGCCAGCAGCAACGCCTGTGCATCGCCCGCAGCGTGGCGGTCAAGCCCTCGGTGCTGCTGCTGGACGAGCCCACTTCGGCGCTGGACCCGATCTCCACCGGCAAGATCGAGGAACTGGTGCACGAACTCAAGAGCGACTACACCATCGCCATCGTCACCCACAACATGCAGCAGGCTGCGCGCTGCAGCGACTACACCGCGTACATGTACCTGGGCGACCTGATCGAGTTCGGCGAGACGAAGGAAATCTTCATGAAGCCCGAGCGCAAGGAAACCGAGGACTACATTACGGGCCGCTTCGGCTGATCAGCCGCCGCGCCTCACAGCTTCAAGGATTCCACATGCCCGACAAGCACCTTTCAACCCAGTTCGACGCCGAGCTCAGTGGCGTCTCCACCCGCGTGCTGGAAATGGGGGGCCTGGTGGAAAGCCAGGTCTCGCGCGCCATCACCGCCTTGGTGTCCATCGAAGCCGACCTGGCCGGGCAGGTGCTGCGCGACGAGGAGCGCGTCAACCGGATGGAAGTCGAGATCGACCGGGACCTGTCGGGCATCATTGCGCGGCGCCAGCCCACGGCGCGCGACCTGCGTCTGTTGATTGCCATCAGCAAGATCATCGCCAACCTTGAGCGGGTGGGCGACGAAGCCGCACGCATCGCTCGGATTGTCCAGCGCCTGGCGGCGGTGGGCATGCCTGGTCGCCGCCTGCCCGTGGGCGACCTGCAGTTCGAGTGCGATCTGGCCGTGGCGCAATTGCGCAAGTCGTTGGATGCCTTCGCCCGCCTGGACACCCGCATGGCCCTGGAGGTGCTCAAGCACGACGACCAGATCGACCAGGAATTCGAGGGGATGATGCGCAAGCTCATTACCTACATGATGGAGGATCCGCGCACCATCTCCTCCAGCATCGATCTCGTGTTCGTGGCCAAGGCCGTGGAGCGGGTGGGCGACCATGCCAAGAACCTGGCCGAGGCGGTGATCTACATCGTCAAGGGTGCCGATGTCCGTCATGCCCCCATGGTGGATATCGAATCGGTGGCCAAGTGAAGCCATGAACGGGATGTCAGGTCAAGGCACATGACCACGAGCCGCCTGTTGGTGGTGGAGGACGAGCCCTCCATCGCGGAACTCATCTCCATCAACCTGCGCCACGCGGGCTTCTCCGTGGTCACGGCCGAGTCGGCGCAGGCCGCCAGAGAACTGGTGGACCGCGAGCTGCCCGGTCTCGTGGTGCTGGACTGGATGCTGCCGGACCGCAGCGGCATTGCGCTGTGCCGGCAGTGGCGTGGAGAGTCCCGCACGCGCGATCTGCCGGTGATCATGCTGACAGCCCGCGCCGAAGAGGCCGACCAGGTGCAGGGCCTGGAGGCCGGCGCCGACGACTACCTCGTCAAGCCGTTCTCGCCTCGAACCCTGGTGGCCCGCGTGCGTGCGGTGCTGCGCCGCCGTTCCCCGCAGTCTCTGGACGATGCGGTGCAGATGGGGCCCTTGAAGCTCGACCCTGCCACCCGTCGCGTGACCTGCCTGACGGGGGGCGTGCCGACGGAGATCCGGCTGGGCCCCACCGAGTTCCGTCTTCTTCACTACCTGCTGACCCATCCTGAGCGGGTGCACAGCCGCGCCCAGTTGCTGGACCGGGTGTGGGGCGACCACGTCTTCATCGAGGAGCGCACGGTGGACGTCCACATCAAGCGGCTGCGGGAGTCCTTGTCCGTGGCGGATTGTTCGGGCATGGTCGAGACGGTGCGCGGCGCCGGCTACCGTCTGGCCGCCTTGCCCCAGGTCGTCGCGGGCTGAGGCGCTTTCGTCCATGGAAGGTCTGCTCACCGGCATCATCGGGCTGCTGACCTTCATGCTGATCGGCCTGTTGGTCGGGGCGGGGGTCGGGGCGTTCTGGGATGTGACCCTGTTCCTGGCGTGGGCAGGGGCGACTGCTGGCGCCATCGGCTTCGTGATGCGTGACCGTTTGCGCGCGCGGCGCCTGCTGGATTGGTTTCGCGGCCCCCTGGACGTCCCGGCGCCCCGGCAGGCGGGTTTCTGGGGCGAGCTGGCCTACCGGGCCGAGCGTGCTCTGGTGCGCCGCGACGAAGCCACGCACCGCGAACGCGAACGTCGTGAACAGTTCCTGTCCGCCATCGAAGCGTCGCCCAACGGTGTCCTGTTGCTTGGCGCGCAGGATCAGATCGAGTGGTGCAACCGCGTGGCCGCCGACCACTTCGGCCTGGACCCGCAGCGCGATGTGCAGCAGCCCATCACCAACCTGGTGCGAACGCCCGCCTTTGTGGCCTATCTCCAGGCGGGGCAGTACCTGCAACCGGTGATCTATCCCAACCCGCGAGCCCACGGCACGCTGTCGGTCTTGATCAAGCCCTACGGCCCGGGCCTGAAGCTGGTGCTGTCGCAGGACATCACCGAGCGAGAGCGCGCCGAGGCCATGCGACGGGACTTTGTGGCCAATGTCTCGCATGAGATCCGCACCCCGCTGACCGTGCTGTCCGGCTTTGTCGAGACCCTGGCCACGCTGTCGCTTCGGCCTGACGAACATCAGCGCGTGCTGCACCTCATGGAGCAGCAGACAGGCCGGATGCAGGCCTTGGTGGCCGACCTGCTGACGCTGGCGCAGCTCGAGGGCAGCCCCCGTCCCCAGGTGGACGGCTGGGTGCCGGTGTCCACCCTGCTGGAGCGGGCCCTCGCCGACGCGCAGTCCTTGTCAGTGGGCCGCCACCAGATCGTGGTGGCGCCCGCGCAGGCCGCCGAAGTGGCGTGCAATCTCACCGAGATGCACAGCGCCTTGGGCAATCTGGTCACCAACGCGGTGCGCTACACCCCGGCAGGCGGTCAGCTGGAACTGCGGTGGAACTGCCGTGAGGATGGCAGCGGCCTGTTCGAGGTGCAGGACAACGGCCCCGGCATCGCCCGCGAGCATCTGGCCCGGCTGACCGAGCGCTTTTACCGCGTGGACAGTGGCCGCTCGCGCGAGACCGGCGGCACGGGCCTGGGCCTGGCCATCGTCAAGCACGTGATCCAGCGCCATGGAGGCGAGATCCTCATCGATTCAGAGCCCGGCAAGGGCTCGGTGTTCGCGCTGACCCTGCCTGCTGCCCGCGTGCGCGCTCTGCCGGAGTCGTCCGCTCGCGTCGGCCCACCTGTGGCCGATCTCGTTGGAATCTCGATGGGCGACACCGCGACGCATTGAGCCCTGGCGCAGGGGATCATCCATAATCTGCTGCATGTCTGCGATCCTCCCGATCACCGCAGTGCGCTCTGGTTGGCGTTGGCGTAAGCCATCAGCCTGACCACTCCACGAGCCCGCACAACCCGGGCCGCCGCCTCCGCGGAACCGTCCGCAAGCCCACCCAGCGTCCAGCGCCGGCATCGCCAGCGACTCAGGGTCCGGGCCTTCTGCCGGCACATCCCCAGGATGTTTCCAGGAACGTGCCCACAAGACACAGGGTAGAGCGCACATGCTGCTGATGATCGACAACTACGACAGCTTCACCTTCAACCTGGTGCAGTACTTTGGTGAACTCGGTGAGGATGTCCGGGTGGTCCGCAATGACGAGATCACGCTGGAGCAGATCGAGGCCCTGAAGCCTGACCGCCTGGTGCTCTCGCCCGGGCCCTGCTCGCCGGCCGAAGCCGGCATCTGCGTGAGCGCAGTGCGCCACTTTGCCGGCCGATTGCCGCTGCTGGGCGTGTGCCTGGGCCATCAGAGCATCGGCGCTGCGCTGGGTGGGCGCATCGTGCGTGCCGCGCGCCAGATGCACGGCAAGACCAGTGTGCTGCGGCATGACGGACGTGGTGTCTACGCGGGGCTGCCCGATGCACCCACGGTCATCCGCTACCACTCGCTGGCCATCGAGCGCGAGAGCCTGCCGGCCGAACTGGAGATCACCGCGCAGTCCGAGGACGGCGAGATCATGGGCGTGCGGCATCGGGCGCTGGCAGGCACGGCGGCGCCTCTGGAGGGCGTGCAGTTCCACCCCGAATCCATCCTGTCCGAGCACGGCCATGCGATGCTTCGCAACTTCATCCGCATGGGGGCCCCGACATGATCGACCTGCGCAGCGACACCGTCACGCGTCCCACGCCCGCCATGCGCGCGGCCATGGCGGCGGCCGAGGTGGGCGATGACGTCTTTGCCGACGACCCGACCGTCAACGCTCTGCAGGAGCGCATCGCCGCGCTGCTGGGCAAGGAGGCGGCCCTGTTCGTGCCCACGGGCACGCAGAGCAACCTGTGCGGGTTGATGGCGCATTGCGGCCGCGGTGATGAGTACCTGGCCGGGCAGATGGCGCACACCTATCGGTGGGAGGGCGGCGGCGCGGCCGTGCTCGGCAGCATCCAGCCCCAGCCCCTGGCGCAGGCGGCCGACGGCACCATCGCCCTGGCCGAGATCGAGGGGGCGATCAAGCCCGACGACGCGCACTTCGCGCGCACCCGGTTGCTGGCGCTGGAGAACACCTGGGGCGGCAAGGTGCTGCCGCCGCTTTATGTGCAGCAGGCCACTGCCCTGGCGCATGCGCGCGGCCTGGCCACCCATCTGGACGGTGCGCGCCTGTTCAACGCTGCCGTGGCCTCGGGCGGCGATGCGCGCGTGTCAGCGCGCCAGCTGGCCGAGCCCTTCGACACCGTTTCCGTGTGCTTCAGCAAGGGGCTGGGGGCCCCGGTGGGTTCAGCCCTGTGCGGCCCCAAGGAGTTGATCGCCCGTGCGCATCGCGTGCGCAAGATGCTCGGCGGCGGCATGCGGCAGGCTGGCGTGCTGGCTGCAGCCGTGCTGCATGCGTTGGATCACCACATCGACCGCCTGGCCGAAGACCACGCCAACGCCCGCCGTCTGGCCGAAGGTCTGCAGGGCCTGCCGGGCGTGCAATGCGAGATGCCCCAGACCAACATCGTCTTCGTCGATGTGGCCCCCGATCGTGCCCACGGCGTGGTGGATCGTGCCCGCGCGCAGGGAGTGCTGTGCACGGGCCTGTACCGCTTGCGGCTGGTCACCCACCTCGATGTCTCGCGCCCTGACGTGGACCGCGCCATCGACGTGATGCGCGCCGCCCTGGCCTGAGCTTCATCCCCCGCCGTTTCCAGAGAGTTCCCATGTCCATCACCAACAGCGAAGCGCTGACCCGCGTCATCGAGCACCGCGAGATCTTCCACGACGAGATGCTGGCCCTCATGCGCCGCATCATGAGCGGGGAGATGTCCCCGGTGATGATCGCCGCGCTGTCCATCGGGCTGCGGGTGAAGAAGGAGACCATTGGCGAGATCGCGGCCGCCGCCCAGGTGATGCGCGAGTTCGCTACGCCCGTGCATGTGGCAGACCGCACCCACCTCGTGGACATCGTGGGCACGGGGGGTGATTCGTCTCACACCTTCAACATCTCGACGGCTTCGATGTTCGTGGCTGCCGCAGCCGGGGCCCGCGTTGCCAAGCACGGAGGGCGCAGCGTGTCGTCCACGTCAGGTTCGGCCGACGTGATGGAGGCGCTGGGCGCGTTCATCGGGTTGCAGCCCACCCAGGTCGCCGAGTGCCTGGCCGAGACCGGCATCGGTTTCATGTTTGCACCCAACCATCACGCCGCCATGAAGCACGCTGCCCCGGTGCGCAAGGAGCTGGGCGTGCGCACGATGTTCAACATCCTCGGGCCCTTGACCAATCCGGCGGGGGCGCCCAACCAGTTGCTGGGCGTGTTCCATCCGGATCTGGTGGGCATTCAGGTCCGTGTGCTGCAGCGCCTGGGCAGCGAGCACGTCATGGTCGTGCACGGCATGAACGGCATGGACGAGATCTCGCTCTCGGGCGAGACCCTGGTGGGTGAACTCAAGGAGGGTCAGGTACGCGAGTTCATGGTGCACCCCAGCGACTTCGGTCTGCCGGTGTACGACTCGCGCGTGTTGAAGGTGGCCAGCACCCAAGAGTCGGTGCAGTGCATCCAGCGCGCCTTGGCCAATGAGGATGGTCCCGTGCGCGACATCGTGCTGCTCAACGCTGGCGCTGCGCTGTACTGTGCGGGCGTGGCGCCCAGCCTGGCCGAAGGCGTGCGCAGGGCGCGTGAGGCGGTGGCCAGTGGTGCCGCTCTGGCCAAGTTGAGCCAGTTCGTGGCGGTCACCAACCGCTACCTGCCGGCGCCTGCCGCGGCCTGAGGGACTGTCCATGTCCGACATCCTGCAGCGTATCGTGGCCGTCAAGCGCGATGAGGTGGCGCAGGCGCGCAGCCGATGCGGGCTTGCCGACCTGCAGGCGCAGGCCGCCGCCGCATCTCCCACGCGGGGGTTTGCCGCAGCGCTTCGGGCCCGAGGGCAAGCAGGAAATCCTGCCGTGATCGCCGAAGTCAAGAAGGCCAGCCCGAGCAAGGGCGTGTTGCGCGAACACTTCGTGCCGGCCGACATCGCGCGAAGCTACGAGTCCGGCGGGGCGGCTTGCCTGAGCGTACTGACCGATGAGCGCTTCTTCCAGGGCTGTGCTGCGTATCTTCAGCAGGCCCGTGTGGCTTGCAACTTGCCCGTGCTGAGGAAGGATTTCCTGATCGACCCGTACCAGGTGGTCGAGGCCCGGGCCATGGGGGCGGACTGCGTGCTGCTGATCGCCGCCTGCCTGGACGACGGTCTGATGTCCGAACTGGAAGCCTGCGCCATCGAGCAGGGCCTGGACGTCCTCGTGGAAGTGCATGACGGCGAGGAATTGGAGCGAGCCCTGCGCCTGAAGACACCGCTGATTGGCGTGAACAACCGAAACCTCAGGACCTTCGAGGTGTCGCTGGACACCACGATCGGTCTCCTGCCGCGGATCCCCGATGATCGGCTGCTGGTGACCGAGAGCGGCATCCTGGCGCGCGCGGACGTGCAGCGCATGCGCTCTGCAGGCGTGCACACGTTTCTGGTCGGGGAAGCCTTCATGCGCGCGCCCGACCCCGGCCAAGCCTTGCGCGAACTGTTTGCATGACGGCTGACGATTTGCCGGCCGCCTTGGCGCGCCTGCCCCAGGAGTGGCGTTCAGCGCTGCCGGGCTGGACGCGTGAGCGCTTGGACGCCGTGGTCACGCGCATTCGCGAAGTTTCGGCCCTGCGGCCGATCGCGCCTGAGGATCCGTTCAGGGCGCTGCGACTGACGCCACCGCAGGCAGTCAAGGTTGTCGTGCTCGGTCAGGATCCCTATCCCAGGGCGGGTCATGCCGACGGCTTGGCATTCTCGGCCCCGTCGGCCAAGCCGCCTTCGCTGCGTCGCATCTTCACCGTGCTGGCTGCTGACCGACCCGGGTTTCGGCCCCCGGTGCGTTGGGCGCTGGATCGGTGGGCGCGCCAGGGTGCCCTGCTGCTGAACCCGGCACTCACCGTGGAGGTCGGGCGCATAGGCAGCCACCTCGATTGTGGTTGGCAGGCACTTACTTTTGAGATAATCAAGTATCTGCGTAATCGACCAGATCCACCGGTCTTCATGTTGTGGGGTTCCAAGGCCCAGGCCTTCTTTGATCAGGCAGTGGAATGCTCCGGAGCCGCAGCCTTGGTGTTGCGCACCCGTCATCCGTCCAACGACTTCCACCAGCTGTTCATGGCTGAAGGAAGCCACTTCCTCGCCACGGCCGACCGCATCGACTGGTGGGCCTTGTCTGAACCCGTGAGCCCAGCCGGCGGTACGTCAACCGGATCTTGACATCACGCAGGCTGTGCTACAGTTCCGGGTTCTCCGTGGAGGGGTGCCCGAGTGGCTAAAGGGGGCAGACTGTAAATCTGTTGGCTTACGCCTACGCTGGTTCGAATCCAGCCTCCTCCACCAGAATGACCAGACCGGTCCTCGGTGCGGCTGCCTGCGGGAGTAGTTCAATGGCAGAACCTTAGCCTTCCAAGCTAATGACGCGGGTTCGATTCCCGTCTCCCGCTCCAATACGGTCGGTTGTTCGGTTCGCCGGGAGTTGCGGTGTGTTTTTGGTGGTCGTCACCGGTCTGGGCTCAAGGTCCGCAAGCCCAGACCCGTGCCGATGCCCATGTGGCTCAGTGGTAGAGCACTCCCTTGGTAAGGGAGAGGTCACGCGTTCGATCCGCGTCATGGGCACCAGTTTTTTTCAGAGCCGCCTGGTGCGGCGAAACATCTGTTGTCGGGAGAACCGAAATGGCAAAAGGCAAGTTTGAGCGTACCAAGCCGCACGTGAACGTGGGGACGATTGGGCACGTGGACCATGGCAAGACGACGCTGACGGCGGCGATCACGACGGTGCTGTCGAGCAA
>Ga0315907_10001493_pt1 | contig 31607 bp, 24 predicted proteins | sample LakEriMetagenome_3_FD_203525 | JGI IMG/M metagenome (GOLD analysis project Ga0315907, IMG submission 203525) | Freshwater fungal communities from buoy surface, Lake Erie, Ohio, United States - Buoy 12 MA123 | ecosystem: Environmental > Aquatic > Freshwater > Lake > Lake biofilm | place: USA...
TTTTGGAAATTTTAACGACAAATTTTCAGAGTCAAATAGATTAACAGACGATTCAAACGGTAATTTATTATCTGCTTTAAACACAAAGGCAGCTGATGAACCTGCTAAATATGCTGAGCCTGCTAAAAAAGCAAAAGAAGTTTCTAAGATTTCTAAAGATTTTGTTGCTTTTTTAGAAACGGTAAAAGCTGAAGTTACAGAAGGATATGAACCAGATGAAAAAACGGGTAAATTACCTTTCGAGTCAATGGATAAATCAACCATCGATGAAAAATGGTTTAAAGGTGATGGATATAGCCCAAGAGGTAAAGAAATTGTTTCAGCAATTGATAAATATGTTTCGGATATCAAAAAGGTATTAGGAAATGATGTAAAATATATTCCTTTTATCAAAGAGATTGAAAAGAAATTTTCAACGGCAGATATTGCAAATAAAGAGGGTGTTAAAATTAAGTTTTTAGATTATAAAGCAAAAGGATTTCCCGCTGTTTCTACATTAACTTTCGTTACTGCAATGCAGAATGATGTTAAAAATACAGAAGCAGGAGCTTACAACTTATTCTTAGGAAACGCATTAAAAACTGCAGCTTCAATGAAAAACTTTCAAGCGATTGTTGTTTTAGAAAAAAATGCTTATTTCCAAGGTGAAACCGTTAAAGGTAAAGTTGTATTAGGTCGTTATGATGCTAATACAGTTCCAACATCTTTTAATGGACCTGGTAAAATTGAGAATGGACAAGCAGTTATTTCTACTACTGCTGGTTCTATTGGAGAGCAAAAAATATCAGGTAAGTTTGGATTCCTAGAAGATGGGAAAGAAATTCCATTGGCTTTTGAAGGTACTTATGTGGTTGTTCCTAGACCTAACCAAGCGATTATTTCTGCAGACAAAATGAATGTGGTATACCGTGGGGTACCTAATCCTATCTCCATATCGGTTCCTGGTATCGCTTCTAATAAAGTAAATGCTAGTGCGCCAGGTATGTCTAAAGTAGGTGACGGAAAATTTATGTTGAAAGCTGGTTCTGGTAGCGAAGTAAAAATTAATGTTGTAGCTACTATGCCTGATGGTAAAACCATGTCTAGTGCGCAAGTATTTAGAATCAAAGGATTGCCTGCTCCAACTGGAAAAGTTGGGGGATCGGATAAAAACTCTGGACCTAAAAACAATCTTGAAGTGTGTACTATTACTGCTACTATGGAAGATTTTGATTTTCCAGTAAACGTAAATGTTACTCAATTTAACATCAAAGTTCCTGGTCAGCCTACAATTGTGGTATCAGGAAACAAAATGGATGGAAGAGCTAGAGCAGCAATTGCAAAAGCATCAAGAGGTGATATCGTTATCATTTCTGAGATAAAAGCAAGTTTCCAAGGAATAGATCAGGTTGCAAAACGTGTTTCTCCTTGTACTTATGAAATAAAATAAAACGGTGTTTTGTGTTGAGCAAATAAACCAAATAATAATGAATATGATGAATTGGAGAAATAGTATTGCAATTTTAGTACTAGGTTTAAGTTCAGCTTTAACCTTTGCTCAGTCTAATCTTTTAAATGCTAAAACACCGGATCAAATCGGTAAAAAATCAGCAGCTGAAGTAAGTGCAGACAATGACAAACCATTACCTTATGGTTATGTTCATGATAGAGATATTTTGATGGGAAAACGTACTTGGGAAATTATTGACTTAGATGAAAGAGTTAATTTTCCATTATATTTTCCTGTTGATGGTGATGTAATGTCGTCACCAGATAGAAGACCTTTATATAATGTTTTAATTTCTGCCATAAAGGAAGGAAAAATTACAGATGTATACGATTCAAGTTATTTTACAACTAAGAAAACTTTAAAAGATATTGAATCTTCATTGTTTAAAATTGACACATCTGATGTTGGAAGAGAACAAATGAACGAAGATATCGATGCTTACCGAAGAGGAACTAAGAAAATATCTGAAGAATACATTAGAAAAACTGAAATTCAGGCTTATGATGTAGACGCTTACAAAGTAGCTGGATATTGGTATTTTGACAAAAGACAAGGAGAATTGAAATATAGACTTTTAGGAATTTGTCCTGTTGTACCAGATGTTTATACTATGGGTGATGAAAGCGCTCAAAAAGAATATATCGAGTTGTTTTGGGTCTATTTCCCTTCTTCAAGAGATATTTTACATGCTGCAAAAGCATTTAATAATAGAAACTCAGCTATGGCTTTCACATTTGACCATTTGTTAAATGCAAGACGTTTTAGTGGTGTTATTTATCAAGAAGAAAACGTGTATGGCGATCGTTTGATCAAAGATTACATGAAAGAAAATGCACAAATGCAATTATTAGAATCGGAGCGTGTAAAAGAAAAAATTCGCGATTTCGAGCAAGATATGTGGAATTATTAATAGTATTTCTCCAATTCATTTAAAAAAACTCTTACCAACTGGTAAGAGTTTTTTATTTTTACACCATGATAGATTATATAATCGTTGGAAATGGCTTAGCCGGAATCTCTTTTGCCGAAATTGCCCTACAACAAGGGAAGTCCATTTATGTGTTTGACAATAATTCGCAGCCATCGTCAAGAGTTGCTGGGGGATTATATAATCCGGTCGTTTTAAAGCGCTTTAGTGAAGTATGGAAAGCCAAGGAGCAAATCGATTTTGCCTTTCCTTTATACCATGCAATTCAAACCAAATTAAATGTGGTATTTGATTTTGAGATGCCAATCCTTCGAAAATTATATTCCATTGAAGAACAAAACAATTGGTTTCAAGCTGCAGACAAACCCAATTTAGCCCCATTTCTTGATTCAAAATTAGTTACAAATTCTTATGAAAGTATTGCTTCTCCATTTCACTATGGAAAAGTGAATCATACGGGTTATTTAAACATTTCAATATTAATTGAAGCCTATTCAAATTATCTGAAATCAATTAATTGTTTTGGTTCAGAAGGTTTTGAATATGATGCAATTGAATTTTTATCCAACGGAATTCAGTATAAAGGAATACAAGCAAAACATATTATTTTTGCCGAAGGTTTTGGTTTGCATGCCAATCCTTATTTTAATAATTTGCCATTAGATGGAACAAAAGGTGAATTATTGATTATTAAAGCGCCCAATTTAAAATTGGATGCTGTTATTAAATCAAGTATTTTTATACTACCCTTTGGAAAAGACTTATTCAAAGTAGGCGCCACTTATGATTGGTCAGATAAAACAAATACACCTACAGAAGCTGGAAAACAAGAATTGGTTGAAAAGCTTTCGGAATTAATTTCGTGTGATTTTGAAATCATACATCATTTTGCAGGCGTTCGACCAACCGTAAAAGACAGAAGACCATTGGTTGGAACACATACTGTTCACACACAATTGCATGTTTTAAATGGTTTAGGTACTCGAGGAGTAATGCTCGGACCTTATTTAGCCAATCAATTATTTCAGCATATTGAAAATAAGGTTCCGCTAGAAAAAGAAATTGATATTGTTAGATGTTATAAAAAAAAATAGCTAGCTAGATTTTCAGACAATAGATTTTCTGATATTATTAATACAGCATTCCAATATCTGGAGATCAATCATCAGAACAACGAAATGACTATCTCAAGGTAGCTTTCTTTTCGCCTTTATGTTGTTTCCAGTCTTTGTCATAACTCATAAACATGTTGATCCATATGTTTCTGGAAAGTCTCATGATTACTGGCATAAATACAATCAATGTAATTATAATTGCGATAAAATTGTTTACTAATTTCTTTTCTCCAACAAGGAAAAAAGTAATAATAAAAGCTGCTACACCAAATGCTACTCCAAGTGCATAACTCACATACATGGCACCATAAAAAAAGGAAGGTTCCATTTTATATTTAGTTCCACAATGACTGCAATTTTCATTCATTTTATAAACATTGACAACATTATACGGATTTTTGTCTAAATACATGCTTTCTTCATGGCAAGTTGGACAACTTCCTGTTAAAATACTATTTAATTTGGATCCTTTTTTTAACATTTGCAAAATATTTTACACAAAGGTACAATAACTAACTTTCACTTGTGTAACAATTGTAACATTCAATATGCTAAACATACATAATTTATCGGTTTCATTTGGTGGAACCTATCTTTTTGAAGAAGTAACTTTTAGACTCGGTTCTGGAGATAGAGTTGGACTAGTTGGAAAAAACGGTGCTGGAAAATCAACGATGTTGAAAATTTTAGCCAAAGATTTTGCACCCGATTCAGGTCAAATAGCTACAGAGAAGGAATTAAAAATGGGATTTCTTCGTCAGGATATTGATTTTGTAAAAGGAAGAACGGTTTTAGAAGAAGCCTATCAAGCATTTGAAGAAATCAAACGTGCCGAATTTAGAATCGATGAAATCAATCATCAGTTAGTTACACGCACCGATTATGAAAGTCAGGAGTATTCTGATTTAATCGAAGAATTGAGCGATGTAACCCATCATTATGAAATGCTTGGCGGTTATAATTATGTAGGTGATACAGAAAAAATTCTATTAGGACTCGGATTCAAAAGGGAAGATTTTGATAACCAAACCGATACATTTTCGGGCGGATGGAGAATGCGAATTGAGTTGGCTAAATTATTATTACAGTCTAATGATATTTTACTTTTAGATGAGCCTACGAATCACTTAGATATTGAAAGTATCATTTGGTTAGAAGGTTTTTTACGAAATTTCCCCGGAGTTGTAGTAATTGTTTCGCACGATAAAATGTTCTTGGACAATGTAACCAATCGTACTATCGAAATTTCACTAGGAAAAGCCTACGATTTCAATAAACCCTATTCCGAATATTTAGTGTTGCGTCAGGAAATTCGCGAAAAGCAATTGGCAACACAAAAAAATCAAGCTAAAAAAATCGAAGAAACCGAAAAACTAATCGAGAAATTCCGTGCCAAAGCCTCAAAAGCTTCCATGGCGCAGTCGTTGATTAAAAAATTAGATAAAGTAGAACGTATTGAAGTGGATGAAGACGACAATTCGGTGATGAATATTTCGTTTCCAGTTTCGCAAACACCAGGAAGGGTGGTTATTGAAGCCGAACATGTTACCAAAGCCTATGGCGACAAAACCATTTTAAAAGATATTTCGCTTTTAGTAGAACGCGGCAGTAAAGTGGCTTTCGTAGGTCAAAATGGACAAGGTAAATCAACATTTATGAAAGCCATTGTGAACGAATTTGAATACGAAGGTTCTATAAAATTAGGTCATAACGTGCAATTGGGATATTTTGCGCAAAATCAAGCAGAATATTTAGACGGCGAAATCACATTGTTGCAAACTATGGAAGACGCTGCAACCGATACAAATCGTTCCAAAGTGCGCGATATGTTGGGGTCGTTTTTATTTCGTGGTGATGATGTAGAGAAAAAAGTAAAAGTACTTTCTGGTGGAGAACGCAATCGTTTGGCACTTTGTAAATTGCTTTTGCAACCCATAAATGTTTTGGTAATGGACGAGCCAACCAATCACTTAGATATTAAGTCAAAAAACGTTTTAAAAGCCGCTTTAAAGCAGTTTGAAGGCACTTTGTTATTAGTTTCTCACGACCGTGATTTCTTGCAAGGCATGTCAAATATTGTTTACGAATTCAAAGATCAGAAAATCAGAGAATATCTTGGCGATATTAACTTCTTCTTAGAACAGAAAAACGCCATTAATATGCGCGAAATCGAGAAAAAAGATGTGGTTTCTTCAACAAGTACGAATAAAGTAGTAAAAAATATTTCTTACGAAGACCAGAAAAAAGCTAAATCATTACAAAACAGATTGAGCAAGATTGAAAGTCAAATTCAGCAATTAGAAAAAGACATTCAGCAAGATGATAAAGCATTGGCTTCAAATTATGACAAACACATCGAAGATGCTACTTTTTTTGCAGCTTATGAAAAAAAGAAAAAAGAGTTGGAACAATTCTTAGAAGATTGGGAACTCGTGCAACTAGAGATTGAGGAATTGAATAGCTAGTTTTCAAAAGATACGAATGGCAACTTTTTTTCAATAGTTGTCATTTTTGTTTTTAATTCTGCTAAAAATTTTTGGTGACTTTCACTATTAGGATTAAATGGCCGATGCTTTAAACCTCTTTGAATTTCACAAATTTCATTCATCAACCCAAATTCTGATTCCGAAAAATAATTTTCAAAGAATTGTATCCAAATATAATCAATTGCCGTTTGATTAGGATGTAATAGATCTTCAGCATAAAAACGATAATCACGCAATTCATCCATTACAATTTCGTAAGCAGGAAAATAGTTGGTGTGCGATGGATTATTGCTAATTATGTTGTGTAGTGCTGCAATTAAATGGGCCTTACTCAAGGTGTTTTCTGTAAAGCCATCTTTCAGATGCCGAACAGGCGAAATGGTAAAAATAGATTTACAATTTGGATTTATGACTGAAATACTAAAGAGAATTGATTCGATACTTTGCACTATGATTTCTGGAGACAACAATTCTTTAATAAACTGCTTTTGCGGCACTTTATGGCAATTGGCAACTATTTCATTGGTTTCAATATTTCGATACACCCACGAGGTTCCTAAGGTAATGATACAATGTGTCAATGATACAATGTGTCGATGTGTCAATTCAACAATCGAATTTAAATTGCTCAAAAACGTTTCTTTATCAGGATGCGAAAGTTCTGAATGCACTTCATAACACTGCCATAAGTCGTTATGAAAGAAAATATCTTTTTCGGTATAATATTCTTTTTGAGCACTTCTTTCAATTAGTTTGGCTAAGGATACAGGATTAAAAATAATACCAAACGGATTTGTAGTAGCTTGAAACTTAAAATATTGAAATTTATCACCAATATTTGTTGCAAAACAAGAACCCAATAACATGATTTTGGAATCATAGGTTATCGGATGATTGTATTTTTTAATGGGTGTTTTAGTGGTGAAGTTCATAAATTAATTTGCCAATTTTATTCAAAATTAGTAATAAAAAAGAAATCCTGAAATGTAATACAAATCAGGATTCGTGTTTTTCATTTTTCTATATTATTTTATATAATTTACTGCATTTTCTAAAACCGCATTAATTCCTTTCGTGTCTTTACCTTTTCCTGAAGCGAAAAACGGTTGTCCGCCTCCATTTCCATCAATGTATTTTCCTAATTCACGAATAACAGTTCCTGCGTTTAAACCTTTGTTTGCTACTAATTCTTTAGCGATATAACAGTGAATATTTGGTAAACCATCTTCCACTGAAGCTAAAACTACAAATGAATTTGGTTTTGAAGTTCCAATGGCTTGTGCTAAATCTTTCGTTGCACTCATGGACAAATCAACTTGTTTTGCTATGAAATTAATTCCATTAACATCTTGAAATTCAGAAACTAAACTTGCTGATAATCCATCTATTTTTTCTTTTACTAATTGCTCAATTTGTTTTTTCAATTTTGCGTTATCGTCTTGTAACGAAGCCACTGATTTTAAAACATCTTGAGGATTTTTCAATACTTCCTTAATTTCCGACAAGGTATTTTCTTGATTCAAAAAGAAAGCTTTAACCGCATCACCAGTAATGGCTTCAATACGACGAATTCCAGCAGCTACAGCTCCTTCTGAAACAATTTTGAAATGCCAAATATCAGCCGTATTTTTCACGTGAATTCCGCCACATAATTCCTTACTATTTCCAAATTCAATCATACGAACACTATCGCCATATTTTTCACCAAATAAGGCCATAGCACCTTTGTCTAATGCTTCTTTAATTGGAATATTTCGATACTCTACTAATTGTAATTGGGCTTCAATTTGCGCATTTACACTGGTTTCAACCTGACGTAATTCTTCATCAGAAACTTTTGAAAAATGCGAAAAATCGAAACGTAAATAATTCGGATTTACTAACGAACCTTTTTGCTCTACGTGAGTTCCTAAAATAGTTCTCAAGGCCAAATGCATCAAGTGTGTAGCCGAGTGATTTTTAGAAGTTGATGTTCTTAAATCAGTATTTACTTTAGCCGTAAAAGTGGCATTTACATTTTCTGGAAGTTGTTTCGCAAAATGTAAAATTAAGTTATTTTCTTTTTTCGTATCGATAATGTCAATCGTTTCATTTGCTGAAACTAAAGTTCCTTTATCTCCTACTTGTCCACCACCTTCTGGATAAAAAGGCGTATTGTCTAAAACGATTTGATATAAAATTCCGTCTTTTTTTGAATCAACTTTACGAATACGGGTAATTTTTGTCTCATTTTCCGTTTGATCATATCCTACAAACGTTTCTACATTTCCAGGAATTAAAACCGACCAATCTTCAGTTGAAACTTCAGAAGCGGCTCGAGATCGTGCTTTTTGTTTTTGCAATTCCGTTTCAAAACCAGCTTCGTCTAAACTAAACCCTCTTTCTCTAAGAATTAAGGCTGTTAAATCAATTGGAAATCCGAAAGTATCATATAATTCAAATGCTTTTTCTCCAGAAACTTCTTTTCCAGAAGTATTTACCATTACGTTTTCCAACAATTGAATGCCTTGTTCCAAAGTTCTTAAAAAAGACGCTTCTTCTTCACGGATTACATTGGTAACCAATTGTTGTTGCGATTTAATTTCCGGGAAAAATTCTCCCATTTGATTCGCTAAAACAGGCACTAACTTATTGATAAAAGGTTCTTTTGTATCTAAAAACGTAAATCCGTAACGAATTGCACGTCGTAAAATTCTACGAATTACATAACCAGCACCTGTGTTTGAAGGCAATTGACCATCAGCAATAGCGAAAGCCACTGCGCGAACGTGGTCTACAACCACACGAATAGCGATATTAGTTTTGTTTTGCTCTTCTGATATATTTTTGACTTCGTTTGAAGTATATTTTAATCCTGTAATTTCTTCTACTTTCGCGATAAGCGGCGTAAAAACATCGGTATCGTAATTTGATGTTACATTTTGCATCGCCATACACAAACGCTCAAAGCCCATTCCGGTATCTACATGTTGTGCAGGTAATTTTTCTAAAGAACCATCGGCTTTACGGTTGAATTCCATAAAAACGTTATTCCAAATTTCCACTACTTGCGGATGGTCGGCATTGACCAAACTTCTTCCAGACACTTCATTTCTTTCAGCATCTGAACGCAAATCAATATGAATTTCAGAACACGGACCACACGGACCTTGGTCGCCCATTTCCCAAAAATTATCTTTTTTATTTCCTAAAATGATGCGGTCTTCGGGTACAAATTGTTTCCAAATATCCCATGCTTCTTGATCAAAAGGCACATTATCTTCTTCGCTACCTTCAAAAACTGAAACATACAAACGGTCTTTGTCTAATTTTAAAACTTCCGTAAGAAATTCCCAAGCCCAAGGCAATGCTTCTTTTTTGAAATAATCGCCAAAAGACCAATTACCCAACATTTCAAACATGGTGTGGTGATACGTATCAAAACCTACATCTTCTAAATCGTTATGTTTTCCTGAAACACGTAAACATTTTTGAGTATCCGTAATTCGATTACTTTTTGGCGTTCCATTTCCTAAGAAAAACTCTTTAAACTGAGCCATTCCTGAGTTGTTAAACATCAGTGTTGGATCGTCTTTTAATACAATTGGAGCAGAAGGAACAATTGCGTGACCTTTGCTTTCAAAAAATTGTAAATAGGCTTTTCTTATGTCTTGTGATTTCATTATCAATGATTTTGTTCAAATGTTATGCTTCAATATTGGTTTGAAAACAAAATAAAATTAGGAATAATTCACTACTAAATAAATAAAAATAGCTTTAGAATGAAACATTTCTTAAATTTGTTCGTATAACTAATGTTAACCAATAAATTTGGCACAAAAATAGTATATTTTCATTTATGTCGAAGGTAAAATATTATTACGATTCAGAAAATTTAGCATATAAGCGAATTCAAACCCGAAAAAGAAAGAAATTTGCTTACGTAATGCTCTTTTTGTTGTCATCGGCATTGTTTGGTTTTTTGGTCTTTTTGATATTAATTAATACAAGCTATTTTGAAACACCAAAAGATAAAATTTTGGCACGCGAAATAGAAGTAATGGCAATGAATTATAAAGTTTTAAACAAGAAACTTGATTTAATGAATGAAGTATTAACGGCCATTGAAAACAGGGATAACAATATTTATCGCATTTATTTTAACACAACTCCCATTTCTGAAGAAGAGCGAAAAGCAGGATTTGGAGGGGTTAATAGGTACAAAGATTTGCAAGGATTTAATAATTCTGAATTAATTGAAAACACGACAAAACGGGTTGATGTTTTAACTAAAGAATTGGTAATTCAGTCAAAATCGTTAGATGAAATTGTGGCTTTAGCCAAACAAAAAGAAAAATTATTAGCAGCAATTCCGGCAATTCAGCCAGTAAAAAATGAAGATTTGAAGCACATGGCTTCGGGTTTTGGTTATCGAAGTGACCCATTTACAAAAATAAGAAAATTCCATTATGGTATGGATTTTACTGCTCGAACCGGAACGCCTATTTATGCCACCGGAGACGGAGTAGTTGTTAAAGCTGATAATTCGCTTTCAGGTTATGGGAATCATATTGAAATCAATCATGGATATGGCTACCTTACATTGTATGCACATTTAAGTAAATACAAATGCCGACCAGGTCAGCGTGTAAAGCGAGGAGATATTATTGGTTATGTAGGAAGTACGGGTAGAAGTGAAGCGCCGCATTTACATTATGAAGTAATGAAAAATAAGAAAAAAATAAATCCGATTAATTTCTATTATGGAAGTATTTCGGCTAAAGAGTATATTGAAATTTCAAAATTAGCAAATCAAGAAAACCAATCATTGGATTAGAGATGGGAGTTAGAAGCGGGAAGTTGGGAGTGATTTTAATTTTCTAAATTCCTTTAATCTATTGTTACAAAAATTAAAAAATAAAAAAAATGCATGTAGAACTATCACCCGATAAACGATATTACAGCATTGGCGAAATCGCCAAAGCTTTTGATGTAAATGCCTCCTTAATTCGATTTTGGGATAAAGAATTTGACATTCTAAAACCAAAGAAAAATGCCAAAGGAAATCGAATGTTCACTCCAGAAGATGTAAAAAATTTACAGTTGATTTATCATTTGGTCAAAGAACGTGGTTTTACTTTGGAAGGAGCCAAAACTCATTTGAAAGAAAATCAGAAAAAAACATTAGATAAATTCGAAATTATCAATAAATTGGAAACGATTAAAGCCCAATTGAATACCCTTAAAAATCAATTATAATTAACTTTAAAAATAAAAAAAGATGAGAAAATTTTTGCCTTGGATCGTAGTTGGAGGATTGCTATTAATAGCTGTATTTTGGTTTGTAAGCATCAAAAATGGTGCAGTTAAAACCAATCAAGAAGTGAATAAAGAATGGGGAAATGTGGAAACTTCTTACCAAAGAAGAAATGATTTAATTGGAAATTTAGTTGAAACCGTAAAAGGTGCTGCCGAATTTGAAAAATCAACATTAGAAGCAGTTACAAGCGCTAGAGCAAGTGCAAGTCAAGTAAAAATTGATCCAACGAATATTACTCCGGAGCAGTTGGCACAATTCAATCAGGCACAAAGTGGTGTGTCTTCTTCGTTATCAAGATTGTTAGTAACGGTTGAAAATTATCCAGATTTGAAAGCCAATCAAAATTTTATGAAATTACAAGACGAATTAGCAAGTACTGAAAACCAAATTTTAACGGCGAGAACGCGTTTTAATGAAGCGGTTCAAAAGTATAACAACTATATTTTAGTGTTCCCAAATTCAATGTTTTTAGGAAATTATAAAGAGAAACCATATTTTGATGCAGTTGCTGGTGCTGAAAAACCAGTGAATGTAAAATTTAATTTTTCAAACGAGAAAAAATAATGGCTAAGACCGAAGCGTTCTTGTCGAAGGAAGACGAGCAAGAAATTGTTCTAGCAATCGTGGAAGCCGAAAAAAATACTTCGGGTGAAGTGAGAGTTCATATCGAAAAACATTCAAACAAAACACCTCTTGAAAGAGCTCAGGAGGTGTTTTTTGAATTGAAAATGGAAGCAACAAAAGACCGAAATGGGGTGTTGTTTTATGTCTGTGTCGATGATAAAAAGTTTGCTATCATTGGTGATGAAGGTATTAATAAAGTAGTAGAATCTGATTTTTGGGATTGTACAAAAGATATTGTACTTGCTAACTTCAAACAAGCAAATTTCAAGAAAGGGTTGGTTGAAGGTATCTTAAGAGCAGGCGAACGATTGAAACAATATTTTCCTTATCAATCGGACGATCAAAACGAATTGTCTAACGAAATTTCCAAAAGCGAATGAAGAAATTAGTACTGTTATTTGTTTTTTGTGGAATTTATGTTCAAGCACAATTTACAATTCCCGATAAACCCAGTTTTCAAACGAGTGTTTATGATTATGCTGATGTTTTAAATCCTACGGAAGAAAAGGAGTTAGAAAGTAAATTAATTCGTTATTCTGATTCAACCTCAACGCAAATTGTAGTCATTTCTGTTGAAGATTTAAAAGGAGAAGATATCGGAATTTTTACTCCAAAATGGGCACAAGAATGGGGTATTGGACAAGAAAAAGAAGACAATGGAATTCTTATTTTGTTATCAAAAAAAGATAGAAAAATATGGATTGCTCCTGGGTATGGCGTTGAAGAACGATTAACAGCTGGAATAAACGGAGAATTAACGAGAAATATCATTATTCCTGAGTTTAAAGCGGGAAGTTATTACAAAGGATTAGATAAAGGAGCCGATGCTATTTTTAAAGTCTTACAAGGGAAATACAAAGGTTCTCGAAAGAAAGAATCGAATTTTCCAGTAGGAATAATTGTTGTTATAGTTGTTTTCCTTGTTTTAGTGTTTTCTAAACGAAATAGAGGTGGAAATGGCAATAACTCTGGCGGTTTAGACCTAGGCGACATGATCATTTTAAGCAGTCTCGGCAGAAGTGGTGGAGGATTTGGTGGCGGAAGCTTTGGTGGTGGTTCTGGAGGATTTGGCGGCGGCTTTGGCGGCGGCGGATTTTCAGGAGGTGGCGCTGGCGGAAGTTGGTAATTAGATATAAAAAAAAGGGCTTACAATTGTAAGCCCTTTTTTTATTATAAGAATTGGTAGGTTTGTTCCTGATTTACTTTTATGGCTCGGGCATTCAAAACATTTCCGGTATTATCAATAATGAAAGCTACAAATTCAGCTTTTTGTATGTTTATAATTGAACTTAATGGAATTGTAAATTCACGAGAAAATTCATTTCCAGTACTTGAATTGGAAATTGCATCACCATTTATATTTGTTAAGACATTTCTTAATACATGATCGTGCACAAAATTCTGAATGATATCGTCTCCATTAAAAAAAGTTGTATAATTTACTTGATCGTAAATAAAACCACTTTCTAATTGATAAACCACTAGACTCAATTGATTAAAATTATCAGAAAATAAACCTTCTACTGTTAATTTAATAGCGTTATTTTGAGTTTCAGTTTTAAGTTTTAGTCCTAATCGTTTGTTGATTTGTGTTTGAGTAACGACCATTCCTAAATTATTATATTCTAATGGTGTCCATCTTGTTTTTCTGTTGATGTATGCTTTTGGATAACCGCCATTTGGTTCAAAAGCAGATGCATCAAAATTATAAGGGTCGTAACTTGCATCAGTAGGATTAGAACTCGAACGATGAATAGCTACTTTAATTAATTGATTGTCGTTAGCACCTAATTGCACACTAGCCTGAGATAAAGCTTCAACAACTCTTGGGCAGTTTCCGCACCACACTCCAGTGTAGTCTTCTACCATTACATTGCTTTTAAAAGCAATTAATGATCCATCATGATAAGTTATTTCTACTGTATTTTCAGCTTCAACGCCATTAAATTTGGCCTCAACAACATATACTCCTACTTGACTTTTAGTAAAGGTGTTAGCTGTTAAAGCAACCCCATTTACATAAAATGTTGCTTGAGCAGTAACATCTGCACCATTGTTTTTTATCAATCGTAAGGTTGTAGTTTGATTGACAATTCTTGTAGTTTCATTTGAAGATAAGATTAAACCTTCAATTGACTCTTCAATAATATAATCTTTTGAGCAACCCAATAGTGAAAAAATAAACAGTAAATAGAAATATTTCATAGAGTTATTTTTTGAAGATTTTTACAGTATCTGAAATACCTTCATTACTTTTAAAATTCATAAAATATAAACCAGTTTGGTAACTCGATACATCTATATTAGTATTTTCTGCTATATTTTCAATAGTAATAATTTGTCCTTGTAAATTTATTATTTCATATTGAACAGGCTTGGTAATTTCTAAACCAATAAATTGATTTGCTACGTTATTCAATACTTTTACACCCATTGCGCTGAGTTTGTCTTTTTGCTCTACACTCATATTGGGTCCCATATAGCGGTAGGTAAAATTAAAGTCAGTTCCTACATTAGTTCCGTTCAAATCTCTTGTAAAAATTCGAAAAGAGAAATTCATTGGATAATTAGTACCATCTCCAGGATTAGAATTTTTAAAACTATCATTCAATCCAACGGTATTTTCCCCAGCATTGATGATATTTTGATAATCTGGATATATGCCATTAACCGCTACACTTGGAATACATTCTCTACCCCAACACAATTGAAAATTAGATCCATTATTGTTTACAAGACCAGTACAACGCATTCTAAAATCTAAATTAACTGTAGAGTTGTTATGAACTGTAAATTTTAATTCAGATGCAGCACTGTTGTATGATGTAAATTCAATAACTTCATTATTGGTAAAAGGCGTGCCATCAATTTTATTAACCGTGAATTGTGCATTTAATTGGTTAACAAACATAAAAGTAAATAATAATAATAGTAATAATTTTTTCATAATTGAATAATTTTTAACAAAAATATCATTTTTTTCTATTGTTTTGAAAAAAAAATTATATTTGTATAAACATAAACTATTCAATTATGAAAAAATTATTACTATTACTATTATTTTTGTTCTCAAATTTTTTACATTCTCAAATAATATTACAAGAAAATTTTGATGCACTTGGAGATCCAATAACATTGCCATCGGGCTGGACAATGACAAATCAAAGTAACCCGGTTGGAGCAACTACATGGTTTAGAGGAAATACAAACGCGTTTACATCATACAATGGACCAGCTGATGGTTATATAGCAGTAAACTATGAATCTGGAGCGGGAGTAAGTAATCTAAGCAACTGGCTTATGACACCTTCTAGAACGGTCCAAAATGGTGACGAGGTGTCTTTTTATACTAGAGTACCAGGTTCGCAATACCCAGATCGTATGGAATTGCGAATGAGCACATTAGGAGATTCATCTTTAAATCCGTCTGGATCTACAGGTTTAGGTTCGTTTACTACATTATGTGCTTCAGTTAATCAAAATTTAACGGCTGGTGGATATCCTACCACTTGGACAAAAATCACATATGTTGTAACTGGATTAAGTGGTCAAGTAGAATGTAAATTTGCTCTTAGATATAATGTTACTGGTGGTGGTACTGGAAATAATTCAGACTATGTAGGGGTTGACGCTTTTCAAATAAAAAGACCAGTTAATAATGATTTGTCTCTTGAAAGCGTAACTGTACCATCAATCATTGTTAATGGTAATTTTTCATTTAATGGAACTATAAAAAATGTAGGCTCAAATACAGTTACCTCTTATGATGTGACTTGGCAGTCAAATGGAGGTGCTTTACAAACGTATAACGTTACAGGGGTAAACATTGCTCCGGGTGCAACAAATAACTTTACACATAGTGTGCCATTAAATGTAATTGCGGGTTCAACATATTCTTTATTTTTTAATGTTTCAACTGTAAATGCAACTACTGATGGGTTTACTGCAGATAATTCAATTACTAAAAACACTATAGGAGCATCTGGTTCAACTACTTACAAGCCATTATTAGAAAAATTTACCGGCTCTACATGTGGGCCTTGTGCAAATTATAACAATACTGTATTTAATTCTTTTTACGCAGCACAAAATCAAAATTTTAATTATGTAGCTTATCAAATGAATTGGCCGGCAACAGGTTCATTTCCAAATGGAGACCCATATTATACTGCTGAAGGTGGTGTTAGAAGAGGTTTTTATGGTGTAACTGGAATTACCAGTTTATGGATAGATGGTGTAAATTATTCAACTGGAAATAGTCTATCAGCTCTAACAACACATGTAAATGCTGAAGCTACTAAACCAGGTTATTTTGGTTTAACAGCTAACAGAAATTTATCTGGTGGCAATGCGGTTGTTAATTATACTATTACTCCTTATTTAACAGGAAGTTTTGTGCTACATGCTGCTGTTATTGAGAAAACAACAACTGCAAATGTTGGTTCTAATGGCGAAACATCATTCAAACATGTAATGATGAAAATGGTTCCTAATGCAAGTGGAACAACAATTAGCACCACTGCAGGAACGCCAATAAGCGGACAGATTTCGGCTAGTTTAGCTGGAACAAATATTGAAGAAAATTCTGATTTAGAAGTAATTGTTTTTATTCAAAATGCAACTACTAGAGAAGTAATGCAAAGTTTTAGAGCTACCGATGCTTTATCACTTGAAGATAATACAATTGCAAAGGTTAAATTGTATCCTAATCCCGCCTCTAATAATATTAGATTTACTAATATTCAAGAGGCTACAATTATGATAACAGACGTAACTGGAAAAGTTGTTTTACAAACTGAAGGAGTTGATGAAAATTCATTAATTAACGTTTCAAATTTAAATTCAGGCATTTATTTGGTGAATATCAAAAATGAATCAATGAATGAAACCATTAAATTTGTAAAAAAATAGTTTTTTTGAAATTTAATATACAAAGCTGTCTGAAATAATCACTATTTTAGACAGCTTTTTCTAATCATTCTCGTTATTAATTATTCCACATGAAAAAAATTATTTTCTTTTTCTTTATATCGATTTTAGGATATTCTCAAAATCAAATGCCAAATATTGAACTTAATGCTATCTCTGGTGAATCTGTAAATCTTTCTACTGATTTTAATGAAGTTGACAAACTCTATGTATATTCTTTTTGGGCAACGTGGTGCGCTCCTTGTATAAATGAATTAGAAGCCATACATAAAAAATATGCTACTTGGAAAGAATCTTTAAATATTGAAATAATTGCAGTTTCTATAGATGATTCAAAAACACATAAAAGAGTAAAACCATTTTTAAAAGGGAAAGGATGGACTTATAATGTTTTGTTAGATTCAAATCAGGAATTAAAAAGAGCATTGTCAATTGTAAATGTTCCTTATACAATTGTAGTGAAAAACAGCAAAATTGTATATGTTAGTAATGGATATTCTCAAGGTTCAGAAGAAGAGCTGTTTAATAAATTAAAAGAACTATAAATCAATTTTAACTCATGAGAATATTAACCTATATACTAGCATTCAGTTTTTCATTCCTTTTTGTAAATGGTCAAGATAAAAAAAATAAAGGTAGATTTTTTGGTGGTTTTGAAACCAATGCACAACGCTACTTAAAATTTGAAAATAATGAAAATTCACCTGAATATTTTCGTTCAAATAATTACTTGCAATTGAATTATGAAATAAATAAATGGACTTTTGGAATGCAAGTTGAAAGTTATGAGAAACAAGCGTTGTTAAATTACTATCCAGGTTTTAATGGTACCAATGTAGCAACCTACTTTGCAAAATATAAATCGAAAAAATTTGAAGCTACAGCTGGATATTTTTATGAACAATATGGCTCAGGGATGATCTTACGAGCTTGGGAAGATAGATCGCTAGGAATCAATACAGCATTACGCGGAGGAAAGATATTTTATAAACCTACAAAAGATATTAAATTTAAAGCTTTTTACGGACAACAAAGAACTGGATTTAAGGTTTCTGAGGGTCAATTGTATGGTTTTGATATTGAAGCCAATTTATCAGATTTGTTTTCTTTTCAAGAATCTGATTTAGAAATTGGTTTTTCAAATGTCAATCGCTACGAGAAAATTGACGAAGCGCTTATTGCTAATCCAAGTTTTAGTCCAACAACAAATGCATTCTCTTTTAGAACTTCTTTTACTCAAGGAATTTTTTATACCGCATTAGAGGCAAATTACAAATCAAAAGATGCTACATTGAATCGAATTACAAACGCTATTTCAAATGAATTTATTAATGATGGAAATGCCATTCAATTGAATTTAGGTGTTGCGAAAGATGGATTAGGTATAGATTTAACATTGCGAAGAACAGAAAATATGTTGTTTACTTCTGAACGTATCCCTAATGCAATAGGTTTGAATCAATCGTCTTTAGATTATTTCGATAAAGTAATTAATTATACTCCAGCATTGACTAAACAACATCATTCGAATTTAGCAAATATCTATGTTTATCAAGCGCAAGCAGGGGTTGAGTTTAAATCGAATGAAATTATGAAATCTGGTGAAACAGGAGGTCAGATTGATGTGGTGTATGAATTTGCAAAAGACACAAAATTTGGTGGTAAATATGGGACAAAGGTAGCCCTAAACTTTGCGAGTTGGTTTAATTTGCCAGGAACCTATCGGGCAGTACCTGCAAAATATGAAACCAATTTCTTCGGGGTGGGTGAAAAATATTTCTCTGATCTTAACCTTGAAGTAAAAAAGCAGTTTTCAGAAAACACTCGTGCATCTTTTCTTTATGTTAATCAATACTACAACAAACCTTGGGTAGAAGATGCATCTCATGACGTTAACACGCATATATTTTACACCGAATTAATTTATAATCTAACAAAATCAAGATCAATTCGAATAGATGCAGAACACATGTGGGCTGATGCTGATTTTAAAAATTGGATCGGTGGGTCTTTAGAATATAATTTTAATGAAAATTTTTCACTTTATTCAATGGATATAGTCAATTATGGCAATACGAAAGATAGTGAAGAAAAAAATAAACATTATTTAACATTAGGAGGAGCATATAGAAATGGGGCAACTAGAATAGCGCTTGGTTATGGAAGACAAAGAGGTGGTTTGGTATGTGTTGGTGGTGTCTGTAGGTTTGTTCCTGAAAGTACGGGAATTTCTTTATCTTTTAATACTGCATTTTAAAAAATTAAAAAGAGACCAACAGGTCTCTTTTTTTAATCCATAAATATAAACGAACCATCATCTTTTTTCTTGCCTCCAAATTTTTCAAGCTTATAAGTTAAGGAGAACATTGCATATTGTTGCAATACGGTGTTTTCCATATCAGTAATAGCCGTAGGGGTAATATTTCTTGTTGCACTAATGTTTTGGTTTAAAACATCATACACTTTCACTTTTGCCGTTAATGTATCGTGATAAAAATTATACCCTAAACTCAAGTTCCATAAATAGAAATCTTTCTTAAACCCGTCGGCAATATTGGAGTTGTAGTTGTATCCAAAATCACTTCCTAAAACTACTTTTTTAGGCCAATAACTGGTAATTTCTAGTTTTGCACTGTGTAAGAAATTTCTAGAATTATCAATCACATAGTTTGTAAAATTATTTGTAATATAGGTGTATTTGTAGGAAGGAGCAATGCTAATAATGTCTTCAATTGACCACGTTAAATTCGCTCTTGGGTTTAAAGTTAACCCCTTAGATTCATACAAAGCTGCATTAGTTAAACCTTGATCATAATTATAACTAAATTGCATTCCAAATCCATATTTCAGTGTTCTTTTTTCTTTTTTCAGTGATTTGTTTAAGCTGAAACCAACATAAGAATTATAGGCTTTACTCACATTTTGATAGGTGGTTGTTGCTTTAAAATCGCTATTATAAGTGGTTGATGCTACAATTTGATTCACATTATAATCTCCACCAAAGTAGGCATAAAAACCACTTCGAGTAGCATAATCATAATTGTTAAAATTGGTATAGATTGAATAGTTTTCATTAGGTTTTAAATCGGCATTTCCAACAACCGTATTTAAAGGATTGGCTAGGTTTTGAAAAGGTAAAATTTGATTTGCCGAAGGCAGATTAACTTCATAGGAATAGTAACTATAAATGGATTTTGATTTACCTAATGTAATGTTTACATAACCATTCATTTTGGGATAAATAAAGTTTTTATTTACTGCAGTTTTGTTAGATAAATAAGTAGACTGATTGTTAAAATTAATAATTTCGGTACCCATTGAAATACTTCCTCTTATCTTCTTTTTTCGAAGGCTAATGCCAATCATTGGAGTAACACGTGAGGTATTTGATTCAATTGCATTTGAAAGGACATCATTGAAGTTTGTATAGGAATTGAATCCAGAGTCAAAATCATACGTCTTTCTCGATTCGGCAGAATTGGTGTAATTAAATTTGGTTTCAAAATTAAGTACTATTGAATCGCGAATGGGTTCTGAGTAGCCAATTTCAGCTGAAAAATTATCTTTCTTTGAATCATCAATCCTAAATTGATTTCGATCATCATCTGCAGCTCCCGATTGAAAAAAAGTTGTGCTGGTTTTTGTAAGTAAATCAGAATTATAAGTATTGTTTTCATTGCTAAAAGAAGCATTGATTCCTCTGCCTTTTTTCTTAAGTTCTTTATAGAAGTAGATGCTGTTTTTAAAGGTGTTGTTTTTACTCAAGACCTTATTATCGCTTATGTTTTCATTTAATGCAATGTCATTTTCGTCAAATGTAGCATCAATTCCAGAGGTGCTATTATTTATTTCGTTGCTTGAAAAACTCGGACTTACATATAGTGTTGCGGTTGAATCAAGCTTAATTTCAAAATCCATTGCAATATTATGTCCGTTTGAAATTGATTTGGTTTTTGAAGTTGCTAAAGTATTTGTATTGCCCGTTGGAAGTAAATTAATCCGATTGGTTCTGTTTTTGTTGTTCATTTCAGCATTAGAAAAATAATAACTTCCGTTTGGATTTATTTTCTTTTTTGCCCATTCGTCAGCAAAATTTACACCAATCATGTTAGATTGCGTAATTCCACTAGAACCTCCAAATTGCATGCCGTTAACGCCAAAACTTCCGTTATCATTAACCCAAATTGAGCTATTTCTCCCGCCGCCCATATTGTCAAAAATTTCATCCATTGAAAATCCAATTGAATTGATGTTGTTTGAGGATCCCAAGATGCTTATTTTTTGAGTATCTTTAAAGTAGTTAAACAACAAACTTGATTCATAGCGGTCGTCTGTTCCATATCCTACATTTGCTTTACCAAAAACACCTTTGTTTTTATCCTCTTGGATCGTTAAATTAATCGTCTTTTCTTCAGATGTTGCGTCTTGCCCAGAGAGTTCTTCTTCTTTCGTCTTTGTGTCAGTTACTTGTACTTTGTCAATGATTTCGGCAGGTAAATTTTGTGTAGCAATTTTTCCATCTTTACCAAAAAAAGGTTTTCCGTTGACTAAAATGTTATTCACTTCTTTTCCATTGACTGTTATTTTACCTTCTTCATCAATTTCTACTCCGGGAAGTTGTTTTAGCAAAGCTTCAACATTAGCATCTGGTCGCACTTTAAATGATGAGGCATTAAATTCTAGTGTATCGCGTTTAATAGTAATTGGTGGGGCTTCAGTTTTAATAACTAATTCAGAAAGCGTATTGATGTTTTCTTCTAGTTTAATGAAGCCAAAATCTTTATTTGCATCTAATTTTTCTAATTTTTCAGAATAATCTTGATAAGTTGTAAAGGCAACTTTGAAATAGGTTGGGGTGTTAATTTTTTTTGTTTCTAGTGCAAAAGTTCCAGTTCGGTCTGAAATGGTATAATCAATGACAGTTGAGTCTTTTACTGATTTCAAATAAATTGTTGCAGATTCAATCGGAAGTAATGTTTTTTTATCTACAATTTTTCCCTTAATGGTTACTGTGTTTTGTGCAAAGCATATTGTAGTTAAAACAAATAGGGGAATTAAGTAAGCGATTTTTTTCATATAGTAGGTCTGTAGGTTTTATTAAATAAAAACAACGAAATAAAATATTTATTGTGTTATTAAAAATTTTCTTACGAAAAGTTTAACAACCAATAATTAAAAAACCGAAGCTTAACTTCGGTTTTTCAACTATTTCTGTCTGAAATAAATATCAATTGGAACACCACTAAAATTGTATTGTTCTCTCAATTTATTTTCAATAAAACGTTTGTATGGATCTTTTACATATTGTGGTAAATTGGCAAAAAACACAAACTGAGGAGTAGGTGTTGGCAACTGCATACAATATTTAATTTTAACATATTTTCCTTTCAAAGCTGGTGGTGGTGTTGCTTCAATAATTGGCAACATCAACTCATTGAATTTTGAAGTAGAAATACGTTGTTTTCTATTTTCAAACACTTCAACGGCAGTTTCTAGAGCTTTTAGTAAACGTTGCTTGGTCAAAGCCGATATAAAAAGAATAGGCACATCGGTAAATGGTTGTAATTCTTCTCTTATTTTTCGTTCATAATCTCTAGCAGACATGGTGTCTTTTTCAACTAAATCCCATTTGTTTACTAAGATTACGACACCTTTTCTGTTTTTTTCGGCCAACCAAAAAATACTTTGATCTTGTCCTTCAAATCCGCGAGTCGCATCAATAACTAACAAACAAACGTCACTGTGCTCAATAGCCCTTACCGAACGCATTACCGAATAAAATTCTAAATCTTCTTTTACCTTAGCTTTACGTCTAATTCCGGCAGTGTCCACCAAGTTGAATTCGAATCCAAATCGGTTGTATTTCGTATCAATAGCATCACGAGTAGTTCCAGCAATGTCAGTAACTACAAATCTATCTTCGCCAATTAAAGCGTTGATGAATGATGATTTTCCTGCATTTGGTCTTCCTACCACACAAAAACGTGGTAAAGGCTCTACTTCTTCAGTAACTTCGGGCATTTCAGGCAATACTTCGACTAATTTGTCTAAAAGTTCTCCTGTTCCGCTGCCGCTCATTCCCGAAATAGTATAATAATCACCTAGTCCTAAATTGTAAAACTCTATTGCGTCTTTCTCACGCATGGCGTTATCCACTTTATTAATCACTAATAAAACTGGTTTGGTAACTTTTCGCAATAATTTTGCCACTTCATCATCCATAGGTGTAATACCTTCTTCAACATCAACCACAAAAATAATGGCATCAGCTTCATCAATAGCTAATTCTACTTGGCGACGAATTTCAGCTTCAAAAACATCATCCGAACCTTTGATATAACCTCCTGTATCAATAACAGAAAACTCTTTTCCATTCCACTCACTTTTTCCATAATTTCTATCTCGCGTAACACCGCTTACTGAGTCAACAATAGCTTCTCTTCGCTGAATTAAACGATTAAAAAAAGTGGATTTTCCTACATTAGGTCTTCCTACAATGGCAACAATATTATTCATAATCTTATTTTCAATCTGCAAAAGTACGATTTTTTGAAGCTTTTTCCAGCTATTCGTTTTAATCTTTTTGTTTTAGCCAAAACAAAAAGGATTTTCACTATAAATGAAATTTATCGAGCTCATATAAAAAAGTAAAACCTGTGAGATAATCTAGGCTACATGCAAAATACAATCAACAGTTATTTAAAAAAAACGCACCACAAATACACAAGTTTGAAGATTAAATGAATCGGGTGTTGGAATAAAAAAACCTTATGAAAATTCGTCAGGCATCTTTTATCTTATTTCTGGTTATACCCAAAACGTTTCAATTGGTAAGCACTGCTTCTCCAATCTTTATTTACTTTTACGTATGTAGCCAAGTGAATTTGTTTACCAAAGAATTTTTCTAAATCCTCTCTTGCTTGGATGCCCACACGTTTTAAAGCAGCGCCTTTGTGACCAATAATGATTCCTTTTTGAGTATCGCGTTCTACCATAATTACGGCTCGAATTCTAATGATGTTGTCGTCTTCGATAAATTCTTCCGTTTCAATTTCTACAGCATACGGAATTTCTTTGTCGTAATTCAATAAGATTTTTTCACGAATGGTTTCGTTAACAAAGAAACGTTCTGGTTTATCGGTCAAAGCATCTTTAGGATAAAACGCTGGAGAAACTGGAAGTAATTCGATAATGCGATCAAAAACGGTTTGCACATTAAAATTTTCTAAAGCCGAAATAGGGAAGAGTTCTGCATTGGGTACTTTCTCTTTCCAAGCCTGCACTTGTTCTTCTAATTGTTCTTGGTTAGATTTATCAATTTTATTCAATAACAATAAAACGGGAATCTTAGAATGAATAATTTTGTTAAAAAATGCTTCGTCTTTTAATTCTTTTTCTCCAATTTCCACCATATATACTAAGATATCAGCATCTTCAAAAGCCGATTTTACAAAATCCATCATCGAGTTTTGTAATTCATACGCTGGTTTTATAATTCCAGGGGTATCAGAAAATAATACTTGAAAATCATCTCCGTTTACAATTCCAAGAATGCGGTGACGTGTTGTTTGCGCTTTCGAAGTGATAATAGAAAGACGTTCACCCACAAATGAGTTCATAAGGGTTGATTTTCCAACATTTGGGTTGCCAATGATGTTGACATAACCTGCTCTGTGCTTCATTTTACAATTTTTAATCCTGCAAATGTAGGTATATCAGTCGAATAGAAGAAATAAATATTTTTTTAAAATTTACTTGCATTTAAACTTATTCGTTGTATATTTGAACTCACAAATCGCGGGATAGAGCAGTAGGCAGCTCGTCGGGCTCATAACCCGAAGGTCACAGGTTCGAGTCCTGTTCCCGCTACTAAGTAAGCCATTCAGAAATGAGTGGCTTTTCATTTTTTAAATTATGAATCCAAAGAAAATTGCAGAGTACAGAAAATTACTCAATGTTACCAAAACAGCTACATTAAAAGAGCTAAAAACGATTTACAGAAACAGTATGAAGGAAGATCATCCTGATACTATTGCCGATCCAGTTGAGCGTTTAGCTGCTGAAGAAAGAAGTAAAAATATTATTGAAGCTTATCATTTTTTAGTGAGTATAGCTCCTGAAACCCAAGAAAAAAACAAAGAGATCTATCAAAAAACGACTTCAACGGTAAATATTTTGGATTTCTATATGGATAACGGAGTATTGTATATTTCATTTTTAGATGGAAGTAATTACGAATATTTTAGTGTGCCAAAGGTAACTTACATTAAAATGGTCAATGCCGAATCTCCAAGTCGTTTTGCAAGAAGACACATTTATAATGAATTTTTATACCGTAGTGCTTCAAAATTAGTTTCAGAAAATATTTAACTTAAATTATTTTTATATTTGTTATAACTAACCAATAACTATATCAATTATGGAATTAATTAATTTTAAAGCAATTTTTGTTGCTGCATTTTCAAGTTTTATTGTAGGATTTATTTGGTACAATCCTAAAGTTTTCGGAACCATTTGGATGAATGAAACAGGTATGACCGAAGAAAAAGCTAGACAAAGTAGTATGTTAAAAGTATTCGGACTTACTTTTGTATTCTCATTTATGTTGGCTTTCATTATGCCTACCTTTGTAATTCATCAATTTGGAGCATTAGGTATGGTCGGTGGACCTTCTGAAGTTGAAAAGGCTATGCCATCTTATTTGGCTTTTTTATCAGATTACGGAAATGTATTTAGAACTTTTAAGCATGGTGCACTTCATGGCTCAATGATTGGTCTTTTTGTTGCCTTACCAGTAATTGCAACAAACTGCCTTTTCGAGCAAAAATCTTTCAAATATGCAGCAATAACCTCTGGATATTGGATAATTGTCATGACTATTATGGGAGCTATTATTTGTGGTTGGAAATAATTTAACATTTAATTACATAGGAATCGCACTACATTTGTGGTGCGATTTATTTTTTAATTTTGGACGGAATTACCTTTAAAATATACAATTCAATTGGAGCATTACCATCGCTTTGGGACACAGTAGCTCAGAGTAATATTTTTCTGCAAACACCTTATTTATCTGTGTTAGAACGTTCGGCACCAGTAAATATGGAATGTTTTTATATTGGAATTTTCGAAAAATCAGAATTAATAGGCGTTTCTTTAGCGCAATATTTAGATTTAAAAAAACTCGAATCCTTTGGTGAAAAAGATAAGTGCTTTAAAACTGCTGTTCGTAATTATATATTTAAAAATTTTGCTTCACACACGCTTTTTTTAGGCAATAACATGATAACAGGCCAAAATGGTTACGTGTTTTCAAAAGAAATAGATTTTGAATGTATTAGCGAAATATTATTGCAAAGCGCATACAAAATCATACAATATTTTAAAGAAAAAGGGGTGAGGATTCATTTGGTTTCCTTTAAAGATTTTTATGAAGATTGTTCAATCGAATTGAAAAAATATCGCCTTAAAGAAATATATGAGTTCAATACGCAACCAAATATGATTTTTTATTTGAATGAAAATTGGAATTCATTTGATGATTATCTTGTTGTACTTTCAAAAAAGTACCGCGATCAATACAAACGTGCCAATAAAAAATTCAACGGAATTACGATTAAAAATCTTTCTCATCAAGAAGTGTTAGATCATGAAAAGACGATTTACAAATTGTATTTTTATGTTGCTAAGAATGCACCTTTTAATACTTTTTTCCTTTCTAAAAATCATTTTTCAACCCTAAAAGGACAATGTGGGAATCGTTTTCAAATTTTTGGATATTTTTTAGATGAAAAATTGGTTGGTTTTCATACCCTTTTGTTGAATGACATCACTTTAGAAACCTATTTTTTAGGTTATGATGAAACTATTCAAAAAGAAAACATGCTGTATTTGAATATGTTATACAACATGACGGCTTATGGAATTGAAAATGGTTTTGAGCGAATTATTTTCGGTAGAACAGCTTTAGAAATTAAAAGTTCAGTAGGAGCAACGCCTGTACATATGTCTGGATTTATTTTTCATACCAACAAACTAATTAACCAATTCATTGGAACAATTTTTACTAAACTAGAGCCTACTTTACAATGGCAACAGCGACATCCTTTTAAATAAAAATCCCGAAATTTTTCGGGATTAAATTTAAATCTTATTTTCTAAGCTGGTCCATCCACCACCGTTGATGCAATCAATACCGTGTTGTTGTAAAAGTGAAGTTGCTTGTGCGCTTCGCATACCTGAACGACAACAAGCAATAACGGGCTTATTCCATTTTTTTATGGTTTCAATGTTTCCATTTAATACTTGTAAAGCAATATTTTTTGAACCTTTAATGTGTCCGTCATTAAATTCATCAGAAGTTCTAACATCTAAAATAATCGCTCCTTTTTGAATGTATTCTTGTACATCATTTGTTTTGTTTCCAATTCCTAAAAAATCTAATAGTCCCATATAAATGTTATTTTTTCAGCAAAGATAATTTAGAACGATATATTCTTCAGTAACAATTGTTACCGTTAAGCATTTGCTTTCTCAAAAATCAATTCCAATCCATTAGTAATCAAATGCGCAATTTCTGGACGATTAGTTTTTACATTTTCTAAATGATTTAAAACTTTGTTGACCAAATCAGAATTACCCTCTTTTTGAGCTAATTCTGCAATTTCTACTGACAGCAACCAATCATTTGGATGTCCAGCAGAAACTGCTGCAAAAGCCTCTTTTAAGGTAATTGTTGCGGGTTTGTTTTCTCTAATATTTCTAATGCTGGCATACAGTTTTTCTAATTCTTCTCTTTCAACAGATTTTTTTTGCTTGATAGTTTGCGATGATGGAACGTGATTAATCATATCAAAACTATTTACATCAGCTGGACCAGAAAAGGCAGAAATTACTTTTTTTCCTACGGCCATATCATAAATGCCCCACTCGGGTTGAAAAAGTACTTTATCATTATGGGTAACAGTGCAATTTTTAAATTTGATCAATAAAATTTCTCCTTGTAAATTGCGAGAACCCGTAATGATTTCACCTTTTACAATAATATTTCCTTCAAATTCTAGAGTTACTTGTTCGCCTTCATAAATTGCATAGGCACCCAAATCTCTCGGACTCATTTCTTCAATGGCTAAATTAATACCTTTTAATTTTCCTATTGGCGATCCAAAACCTTCGGCATGATATTCAGTTCCGTGTCCTACGAGTTCTTTTTCTCTGTATGAAAGTGCAGTTTTTCCCGAAGTTTGAACATATACTGGTTTTCCTTCATCTTCAATTACATTTGAAAATAAACCCGAAATTTGTAGTCCAGTGCTCAATTCTATGGTACCTAGGGCATTAGAATTGATTAATTTTTTTATTCCTGACAAGCCTCCTGTTCGCAATGCCATTTTATTTGCAAATTCCTCTAAAACTTGACTTAGTTTTGCAAAATCAGGGGTTACATACAGTTGAGGTTGTGGTTTTGTGATATCGAAACTTTGATCCGCGGCCGAAATATCGTAAGGTATCTTTTTAACATTATTGGTCATGCACCAAGCACTTTCTCCAATAGAGGAAAGTAAACCTGCGCCATAAATTTTCGGATCTTCAATAGTTCCAATTAGGCCATATTCAACCGTCCACCAGTGTAAATTTCTAATGCGAGACATTTCAGATAATTCACCCATATTGTTTTGCAAGAAATCCACTTGGGCTTCTGCTTTTTTGATTTCTTCTTCAGGAGTATCTTCTGCTTCTTTAAGTATAGATAATAAACGAATGGCTTCATACAGTTCATAGTCTCGAGCTGAAGATATGGCTTTACAACCAATTTCACCAAATCTTCTTAAATATTCTGCGTATTCTGGGTTAGCAATAATAGGCGCATGTCCTGCTCCTTCGTGAATAATATCGGGAGCTGGTGTATATTCTAGATGTTCTAATTGACGAATATCGCAAGCTATAACGAGTACATTATAGGCTTGAAATTCCATAAATGCATTAGGAGGTATGAAACCGTCAACGGCTACTGCAGCCCAACCAATTTCTTTCAAAATTCGATTCATTCCATACATGTTTGGAATGTTATCAATTTCTAATCCTGTTTTTTGCAACCCTTCTAAGTAAGAATTATGTGCAACTTTTGAAAGGTAATCGACATTTTTACGCATAACATATCTCCAAACCGCTTGATTTATAGGAGTATAATCTTCATAAACTTGCGGTTTTATGAATTGCTTTAAATGTTTAGGTAATCGATCAATCAACGGATTGCTTTCAAAATGCGTTTCCATAATTTTATTGGTGATGTTTGATGTAAAATTACGAAATTTTCAGAAAGTTAGAAAGTATTTTGTGAATTCAATATAAAAAAATGAGGAATTAATTTCCTCATTTTTTTATCGATTCAAAGAAAAATGGGCTTTAAATTGTTTTTGAGCTCCATTTTCTGTGTAATCCAATGTGAACCAATAATCCGTTGATGGTAATTTTTCGTTGTTGTATATTCCATTCCATCCTTCACTCGCTGTGGTTGCACTCAATTGTTTTAGTAATTTTCCATAGCGATCAAAGATGTATAACTTAGCATTAGGTTGATTCAATCCAATGATGTTCCATGTGTCGTTATGACCGTCACCATTTGGTGTGAAATATTTAGGATAATCAATCACTAATACTTCTTTTGTCAAATAAGTACAGCCTTGGGTATCAACTACAGTAATAATATGCAATCCAGCACTTACTCCCGTAAACACATTAGATTCTTGTAATGCACCTTGATCCAGTTGATACAATAATGTTCCATTGCCGCCTGTTACATTAACTGTAAGTATAGCATTGTCGCTAAAGTATTCGCTCTGCGTTACTGTTAGACTTGTTGCAGGATTTGTTGCTGTTACCACTGCGCTGGCTATGTTTGAAACACAATTGGTAGTACTATTAGTTGCCACTACGGTATAGGTTCCTATTTGAGTTGCAGTATAGGTAGCATTAGTTGCTCCTGGAATTGTATTACCTTCAAAAGTCCATACAAAATCATAATTCACATCATTTAATCCTGAATCTAACAAGTAGGTTTGGAACGGAACTCCTGCCGCATCCACACAAATAGTTCCATCGGTTAAGGAAACCACAGGTAATGGATTCACATAAACTCTTACCGTAATAGGTAAACCTGGACAGCCTGTTAATACTGGAGTAATGATATAATCTACATACCCTTGGGCATTGTCTGTTGTAGTTAGTGCTTGTGCTATAAGTATTGATGATCCTGTTGCAGTTCCTGCGCTCGCTCCCGAGACACCAATAGGATCAACTGTCCAATTGAACACTGTGGCAGCATTGAAGGTAGAAACCGTAATATTAGTTGGTACTCGGCCACTACATAAATCGGGATGTGTTGCACTTCCTAATATTGCAGGTACCGGATTAACAGTAACTGTTATAGTTTCTGGAGTTCCTGTACAGCCGTTTAAACTTGGCGTTACTTCATATACTACGGTTCCTTGAGAAAGTCCTGTGGTAGTAAGTGTTTGATTGATGGCTGTGCCGCTTCCGTTTAATGCACCACTCACGCCTACACTGCTTACAACACTCCAAGAGTAAACCGTATTATTAATAGCTCCAGAGAATGAAATATTTGTAGTTCCCCCTGAACAAATGGTTTCAGTAGGACCTGGACTTACAATTACATTTGGAATAGGATTTACAGTAACCACAACGGTTACCGGTGCTCCTAAACAACCATTAGCTTCTGCTACTATAGAATAAGTTACTTGACCTGCTGCTACTTGATTCGCATTCAATGTTAATGTTTGGTTGATGCTTGTCGCTCCCGATCCAATTACAGAACCGGACTGTCCAGTAACACTTGTGCCTGTAGCTGTCCAATAAAATACTGAACCTGCAACATCAGGCACCAAATTAATGTTGGTTGTTCCACCCGAACAAAAACTCTGAGTAGTAACGCTTGGAATAACTGTTGGTAACGGATGAACTACAATAGTCATTGTCCTATTTAAACCACATTGACCTGCGTTTGGTGTAAATTCATAAGTAACATCATTAGCCGTACTTGAAATCAAGTTCCAAACCCCAACTATTGGTGGTGTGTTATTAGAACTTGTAGGAATGTTAATCGTTGCCCCTTGACAAACTGGTGTTACTTGAGCGAAAATTGGAAAGATACCTGTTGTTACCTCAATAACACCAGATAAAGATGGAGTTCCACATAAACTACCTGTTGCTGTTACTGTATAATTAAAAGTAGCTGCAGTAGTTGTAGGTGTTCCGCTTATAGTAACAACATTACCATTTATTGTAGGACTAATTCCTGCTGGTAAACCCGTTACAGTTACACTTGTTGCACCACCATCAAAAGTATATTGAATAGGCACAATTGGAGAATTAACACATATAGTTTGGTTATTAGTTGTTACTGCTGAACTTAGAATTAAGGTTGGAGTTGGACTAACTTCTACTGTAATCGTAAAATCAGATCCAACACAATTACCTGAAGCTCCAGAAGTTGGGGTTACAGTGTATGTTATTGTTTGAGCCGTGTTAGAGATATTAGTAAGTGTTTGGCTAATCGCACCAATACCCGTAGCTGAAGAAGCACTTGCTCCTGTGATATTTGAATTTGAACTAATAGTCCATGTATAAGTTGTTCCACTTGGTACAATATCAACAATTCCATTTGTTGGTGTTACTGAAAATGCAGTCCCAGAACAAATAGCTGATGGTGCTACACTCA
>Ga0315907_10001495_pt1 | contig 31572 bp, 47 predicted proteins | sample LakEriMetagenome_3_FD_203525 | JGI IMG/M metagenome (GOLD analysis project Ga0315907, IMG submission 203525) | Freshwater fungal communities from buoy surface, Lake Erie, Ohio, United States - Buoy 12 MA123 | ecosystem: Environmental > Aquatic > Freshwater > Lake > Lake biofilm | place: USA...
GTTACCGAAGCCGAACTCGCGGTGTAAAAATTCGTACCGTCGCAAATCACCGTGGCTCTTGTACCTTGTACCACTGTCGTCGTAGCACCCAGGCCAGTGCTCAGAGTAAGCGTAAATGAACCCGAAGTCTGATTGTTTACTACGTAAAGATTCACGACCGGGGGGTAAATCACCGTAGCATTACTGGTAAGTGCACCAGTAAAGGTCTGGATGTTGTTTTGCGCTTCGCTTGAATTCAACGTCGACGTACCACCCGGAGCGACGGATTTCACTAAGGCTGTGAAAGCGAAGTTCGCATTTACCCCATAACCAACCGTAATGTAAGCGCTGCCGGTGCAGACGATGAAGGCGGACTCGCCAGGATTAAAAACCTTAGCCGATGCCCCATCGATAAGTTCGGCACCGGTGGTTGAAATCGTGAAAGTTCCGGTGCCATTGTTTTTAACCAGAACAAACCAATTGTCGCCTAATGTAGCTGCAGCTGGTAATGTGTAACTCCCTGCACCACCGGACCACAATCGCGTTTGCGCACGATCGGTAGTGGCGAAAGTGCTGCCTGAGGACGCAGCCATAACCGGGTGGCTTTGGTTCAGTGTGGTGGTGATCGCCAGGAGTCCCTTTCCGGCGAGTGCTGCTGCATCTGCCCCCGAGGACCCAATCCCAAAAGCAATCACGCCCCAAGTGCCTGCAGCGGTCGAATTGGTCGTGACGTAAACGTATTGCGCTTCTCCTGCGGCGATCGTAACAATCGTGTCCCCGGCGTTGTCCGCTACTGTAAAAGAACTCGCTCCCAGGTTACGAATAAGCGAGTCCGTGCCGACCGATGTGGCATTCGCGGCAGGCATTCGCAGCGTGAGCCCCGCAGTCGTCGGCAACACCTCCATGATCCTGGAAGCGTAAGTCCCGGTGTTACTGTTAGCCAGTGGCCACTCGAGCGTTGTGTTCGCGGAAAGCGTAAATGACCGGTAGCTTACATCGGTAGGCTGAACAATATCGCCGGTAAAGGGGGAGACGTAAGTAGGCATATCATGTGTCCACGGCTACGGCCTGACGATCGGCGATGCGAAGTTTATCTTCGGTCTTAAGCTCGGCTACGTACTTGTCGTACATCGACTGCCAAGTCGGAATCCGAGGATCATTCTTCAGGAACGGCATCGCTTGCAAAAGCGAACCGTAAAGCATAGCCTGTGGTGCGTACTCGGTGAACCAGTTCGTTTGATTTGTCGAATCCAGCGGCACCGGGCGCTCGTAGTACAGCACTTCGAAGGAGTAAGCTGCAGCCGGAGTAGGCCCTAAAAACCAATGCGTATAATCGTAATCCGCGTAGTAAAGCGGCACTCCGGTCTCGGTCGGGTCCGGCCAGTAATTACGAATGTATTCGTAGCGGCGCTCAAGCACCGGTCGACGTTCTCCGGCGACAGTGATATTTAAAGAAACCGTTTTGCGCCAGCGGGCGGGTTTAGCCACCACCGGGTCGCTTGCGGTGAGGGTTGAGGTGTCAACTGTTAAGTTACCGAGGAATTTAATCTCCGCCGCCAGGATCTGCTCGGCAAGCATGATGAACGTAGGGATCTTGTCGATCGTGGCCGTATCTGTGCGCTCCAGATAGGATTGAACGTCCGCAGCAAGGCTCGTGTAAGTCATCGTTACTGCCATGATTTCATCCTATTAGTGCACACTCGGCTTGCCTACGGATCACCAGACCTCGCAACACTTTACCACCCCCTCGAGTCCAGAGCATGAGCTGCTCTTTCACGCCTTCCCAGTCCTGAGCGTTGATCTTTCGCTTGAGTGTCGATGTTTGCAATCGTCCGACACCCAAATTGTAACAGAAATCGACTATAGCGTTCAATTTACCCCAGTCGCGATCTTTTACGGCTACGGCGAGAAGCACCGGGCACTGCCTCACCGTTCCGGGTGCATAGGTGTGCAAAAGTTCGTGCATCAACAATTGTTCGGCATACTCACGCGTTATCTGGGGGTCATCCTTAGTAACACGATCACCGCTCTGGTAATAGGTGGATCCGTATCCAATCGTCCACACGCCTGCAGGACAGAGGTAAGGCTTCGCGGAAAACCCCTCGAATCTGCGGCAAAGCTCTGCTGCGAGATCGAGCTTCACGCGAGACCTCGAGCTTTCAGAGTGCGGTCAAGGAACCAATAGTTGAACGTACCCGCCACCAATGCGGCGAAATCGGGTGACATGATCATCTTGAACACTTCCTGCACGGGAAGACCTTCACGCGAGGCGATGATTGCAAACCAGATATGCGAAGCTGACCAGATAGCCAGAATCCAGTAGGTGACTACCGGCCTGACTGAAGCCGAGAGCGATGCCACCCAGCCACCGGCAGCTTTAGCCATCTCGGTCTGTGAATTGATCGCCGCTTCGAATGCGGACATAACACCGGTGTCTATAGCTTTATCGCGCTCAGCTCCAATCTCGGCGAGCTTTTGTGCGCCACGCAACTGCTCAAGTTCGCACTGGCGATTGAACATGGAGAGTTCGTGTTGCCGCTCGTTTTTGCGGTCCAGGAATTTTAAGACTTCGGGAGCCAGCCGAAATAGACCCCCAAAGATCGTGCCAAAAAGACCACCACCAATAATGTCCAGCATCACCGCTTCCCCATCTTCTCGCGCTCTTCAAGCAGGCGGACCTTAACTTGCAATTCATTGATGTGTTGCATCAATTGCTCTTTTAGGACAGCACGTTTCTCGGCACTTATGGGAGAGTCAGTCGGCACACCTTCCTTAGTAATTAAGGCAGGCATTGCGCCTTCGATCTTCGTTAAGCGTGTTGAAAAGTCCGCGACTTGCCCAAGCAGCCACGCCAGCGAGGCCACGATGACCGGGATAACTGCCTTGAGAACGTCGCTCCAGTTCATATACCAAGAAAACGCTTGACGAACGTTGCGGCGACACCCGGACCGAACAGTACAGCGAGGATGGTGGCGTAAAGCAGCCACTCGATGTGTTTCATTCGAGCCTTACCGTTATCGAGTGACTCCTCGATATTTTTATAGCGTTGCTCGCAAATCGCTTCGTGCACCGATAAGCGCTTGTCCAGGTCGTCGCTCATGTCAAGCTGCCTCTTGTTCCTCGGTCGGTGGCACCTGTTGAAGTGTGGGTGGCTTTGCAGACTCTTTCATGCCATCGATGAGTTGGTAAACCTCCTGGTACGGGCGCGTGCCCAGGTAGCCGATAATCTGATTTGCAAGCTCGATTGGTAAGTTAAGGGTCATACTTTACTCCGGTTGAGTGGGCCACTGGATTTCCAAAGGGAAACCCGCTTGAGAAGGTACATCACGCAGGGCTTGGCGGTAAATTGCCCATGCAGCTTGATCGACAGGTGCGTCATACCAAATCCGACTTTTGAAAGCCAAACCGCTCAATTATGCTGAGGTCTTCAACATCCTGCCAAACAGGCTCTATTGCTTCACCTTTGTATCCAGGCTGACCGTAGCCATCTGGATACACGGCAACGTTTTGTTTACGGGTCATGCTGCCGCGAAGAAAGTCCATAAATTGCGCATGTTCAGGCGTACCCTGAATAGCGTCTAAGTCTTCGCGTGTGTTAATGATGGTTCTGGATAGCAATGCCATGTTTATTCTCCAACCAATTAAAAAGATGATGGGTGTCTGCCCAACATGCGTGGCCAGACCAAGAAGCAAGAAACTGTTTTAGGGACGTTTGGTCGTCGTGGCGAACAAATTTGGCGACTTTTCTCTTAGCTCTTACGACTGAGTCGCGGCGCAAAAGTTTATGCGTTTTCCAGATTCGAAAGCCAAGGAAGTTAATACCTTTCGCTGTTGACGACACTTGCCATTTGCTAATGCTTAAGCGCAGCGCTGTATTGGAAAACTTTTTGATACCGGCAAAGGTCTCACGCAGCGATGCAACACTATGTCCAAGCACAATAATATCGTCCATGTAGCGCGCCCAGTGTCGTATACCTAAATCGAAGTGTATGTAACGATCCACTGCGTTGCCATACACGTTGGCAAAAAGCTGACTGGTAAGACTTCCGATAGGAATGCCGCGACCCTCCACTGGAATAATTTCTCTCAGTATCAAAAGCGTTTTAGCGCAGGCAATTTTACGGTCAATCATCTGATGCAACACCGCATGGTCAACTGAAGGGAAAAACTTCGCAAAGTCTGTTTTTAAGAAATAAGGCGCGTTTGTTTTACGTAGCGCGGATTGAACGTGACGGACGCCCGCGTGGGTTCCTAGACCTACTCGACAAGCAAACGTTTGAGGTAGTAGCGCTCGTTCAAAGATTGGGCCAACGATATTGCACAAAGCGTGTTGAACGAGACGGTCCTTGAAATCCAAGGCGGAAATCAAACGTGCTTTAGGCTCATAGACTGTGAACTCTCGGTAGGGGCCAATTCTATAACCACCATCCAGCAATTCTTGTTGCACAAGCAGCAGATTAGCCTCGGCGTACTCTTTGAATTCAAGATAACCGAACGTCATGCGTTTGTTGCGCGAAGTCTTCTCCAAAGCTATGCGAAGATTTTCGATGTTTGCTATTTGACCAATAAGGTTCTTGTGCGTTCTAGCCATAAGAATGCTGGCCGCGCCGTTCAATTGCTTACTAGGCGCTATGCCAGACCGCTGAGTGTATTTCCCGAAGGAGGACAAAACCGGCTGACCACATGTTAAATGACCGGCTTGCAAAGCCTTAGCGATTGCAAAGCGATAAACGAATGTCGTCACAGACGCCGCGCGCCCCGATGTTGTTGTTCGAGTTCGTGGGAGAGTTGTTCCAGTTCGAGCTTCGTGATCCGGAGTTCGACCCGTTGTTCCAGTTGCCCTCAAAGATCGCGGCGTTAATGCCCGGTCTGCCCCTGCTTTTGCCTTTTCTTGATCCAACTGCCCAACATTGCACCAACTTCCGCGACGAGTATTTGTGCTGTCTGAAGTTGATGTGGTGTAAGACATTTGATCGAGACAAGGAATCGCATCCAAAACCGCAGTTGCGCCAACCCTGCGTCTGCGGCGTAAATTTTTGAGATCTGATTGCTTTTTCCGGCCTGAAAAAACAGATCGGGTTGACTTAGCAAGCAGTGGAGAAACATGTCGCGAGCGACGCCGTGCTTGCGCGGTATAGACTGCGCAATCGGATACAAATAGCTGATCACGCGTTCGTACTTCTCGCTGATAGCCATTTGGTCGTAGCATTGCGTTGTCTCTCCTATAGGGTTCATCAAGTCTTGATGGCGCCCTTTCGGGCGCCTTAATCAAGAATCAGGTGGTCACAGACGCCGCGCGCCCCGAAGCTGCCGCTCGAGTACGTGGGAGAGTTGTTCCAGGCCGAGCTTCGCGATCCGGAGTCCGACCCGTGGTACCAGGCGCCCCCAAAGAACGCGGCGTTTTCCATTTGATACGTTGAGCCTCGGCCTCCGGTATTAGCAGTCCATGCCGCGCCCGCTGCGCCGCCGCCAAAATTAGCACCCCACACCCAAAGGTTTCCAGTAGCTAACATGACACCCCACTTGGATGTGTAGGCGTTGCGCAAAATGGTTGATCCTGGATCTGTGCCGCCAGAGCTGGCTTCGGTCGTGCCATAAGCAAGTGCTGCGAACTCATCGTAAGCAGGGGACCTCTTACCCCAAGATCGTAATACTTCGTTAGCTTCCCACCAGTTCATCGAACCGTAAGCGCTTGAGCCGTTGCCACCGAACTTTGTCGGGATTTTGGGCGGTGACGATCCGTCTGCAATGGTCACGTTATAGGCTGATGTGCCGTTGGTAAGGTGGTCAACGCCGAGCAAATAGATATCTGCCCAAAACGAGTCAGCAATCAGTGTCATACCGCGAGGGTCTGAACACGCAGGTCTAAACTTAAGATCCCAGAACGAGTATTCATTGATGGCCGGTGTAGTGTCACCGCCCGATGTGCCACTTGCATTGCCTCCTGGCGCATAGTGGAATCCACCGATGCGACGCCAGTTTCCCGCGCCCGGTGCAGATGAATAATTGCTGGTCGCTTGAATGGTTGCGTCGTCTTTGACCCAGATAGCGTAGTTTGTACCGGCGGTAAGCGCAGGCATCGTAATCGAGGTGGCGCTGGCAAACGTTACAGTTGTGCCTCCAACCTCCACACGCGTCCCTGCTTTAATTTGGGCCGTGCCTGCACCTGTTTTGGTAAACGCAACAGTGCTTGGATCTGCTTTGTAAAACAGGCCGTAGGAGGGTGATGCGACGGTACCGAACGATAGATTTCCAGAGCCATCGGTAATTATGGCTTGACCTACACTGCCATCAACACCTGGGAGTGTAAATGTCGTGCTTGACGCAGTGTTTGCGCTTTGGATAGTGGTCGTACCGGCGCCACTCGCATTGCCTTGAATCTTAAGATTACTCATAAAATTTCCTTAACCAAAAATTAACCAACGCTGATCGCTGCCAATTGTCACAGACACGCCCGTATTAACTGTGACAGGTCCAACACTTGAACCGTTATAACTGGAAGTGATTGTATAGTTTGAAGATATAGTTTGTTGATTCTCTGCTATAACACCACCACCAGAAGCCCATGACAAGGTGCCAGAACCATCTGTAGACAAGAACTGGCCGCTTGTGCCGTCGGCGCTTGGCAGGGTCCAAGTCACATTGGATGAGATGGTTGATGGTGCCTGGAATGCCACCCAGTTACTGGAATCAGAATCGCCAAACCTTAGATCGCCTTGAGCGTTGATCGTGAGGTTTGAGCCATCCGTAACAAGGTTCGTAGCGCCAGCAAATGATCCGGCGTTGTTGTACTGGACTTGCGTGGTGGCGCCCCCGGGAGCCGAAGTGACGCTAATATTTCCCGACCCCAAGATACTGATGCTATTGATAGTCTTGAAATCAGTGCCAGAGACGGCAGCAGCTACTGCGGTACCGTTTCCGACAAGCACCCCAGTGACTGAGGTTGAGATCGTGATCGCTGGGGTCGAGGTCGCAGTAGCCTGGGCGACGGTTCCGGCAAATCCGTTGGCCGACGCTACAGACACCGAAAGCTTGTCGGTGAGCAGCCTAACCGTCCCGGCGTTGTCCTTGTAATACAGCTTCCCATCAGTGTAGTTTAGTGCGAGTTCAGCGCCATTAGCGGAAGAGGTAAGGTTCGCCGCTGCTGGAACTGCAGATGCGGTACTGCTACCGTAAAGAAGTATTGGGGTGTAACCTGTTTGTGACATTAAAATGCCCCTCCGGCGATGCCAGCCGTCATTTTGCCAGTTGATGGATTCGCTGTCAAGCCGGACGATACCTGCGCGGCCTGATTACCACTGGTGGCTGCGACCAGCGTGAAATAGTAGTTAGCATTCGTAGTATTCGCAGCGGTGCCAATGTTCGTAGCATTAGTGGCCGTTGTAGCAGTCGTAGCCGTAGCGGCGTTACCACCGATAGAAAGACTCGCAGCAGTCCCAGTCAATCCCGTTCCGGGTCCGGTGAATTGCGTGGAAGCGGTGATCGTAGTTCCAGTGACAGCTGCAGCAGTCGTCGCGCCAATCGTGGTACCATTGATCGAACCACCAGTGATTGCGACGCTATTTGCATTCTGAGTGGCCATCGTACCGAGGCCAGTAATATCGGAACTGGGAATAGTAGCTGATGCAGTGAAAGCTGAAGTGCCGTTGCCCTTAATGTACCCGGTTAAAGTCGTCGCTCCAGATCCGCCATTTGCCACCGGTAGCGCAACCCCGGACAATGTGACCGCCAAGGTACCACTAGTTGTTATCGGGGTCCCCGTGACAGATAAAAAGGCTGGGACCGTCATCGCCACCGAAGTCACCGTGCCACCTGCAGCCGGGGTAGCCGAAACCGTGATACCGCCTGCGGTGTTTGAAATGGTGACGTTAGTTCCTGCGGTGAGTGTGCTCAGCGTGTAACCAGTGCCATTACCGATTAAAAGCTGTCCATTGGTGGGAGTCGCCGTGACGCCGGTTCCGCCATAACCGATCCCGATCGTTGAACCATTCCAGGTACCCGCAGCAAGAGTGCCAACGCCGGTAATACCAGTGTAAGAACCAGACAGACGGGCAGTAGGCAAAGTGCCAGAAGTGATATTAGCAGCGTTTGTAGTATCCGTAGTAGCCGATGCAGCCAAGCCGGAGACTGCTGCGGCAGCGATTGCGATCGAAGTGTTCGTAACGGATGTAACGCGTCCATAGGTGTCCACCGCGAAAACAGGTACTTGGGAGGCTGACCCGTAAGTCGCGGCTGTCACCCCGCTTGTGCCAAGCGAAATAGTTTTTGCCGCCGACCCGTCAAAGGTAGTCCCGCTGTTTAGAACCAACCCGGTCCCGGCAGTCAGCGCCGCTGTAGTAGTAGCTGTAACCGTCGTTGATCCGCCCAGGCTTACCGAATTACCGTTGATGGTGATCGAGCTGTTAGTAAGCATCGAGTTACCAAAGGTACCCGAAGTGACCTGAGAGGCTGCGATCGCGATACTTGCGTCTGCGGCGAGCGTCAATTGACCTTGTGCGTTAACGGTAAAAGTCGGAACCTGCGAAGCGGACCCATAGGCTGCAGCCGTCACGCCGGTATTGGTGATCGAGAATTGCGTACCGGAAAGGGTTAGACCCGTGCCTGCGCTGTAAATCTGTGCTGAGGACACCTGAACGAACGTTATCGCCGTCGTTCCAAAGGTGATCGTACCTGAGGTATTGCAGACGTAAGTCTCGCCAGCTCCAGTAAGGCCCGAAGTAACAAAAAATGCGTCGCCCTCACCTAGAGCTGTTGGGCTTTTCAAGCCGTAACTATTCGCGTCGGTGGCTCGAGTCAGAACCCATGCGACCGACCCGCTGCCGACCGTAGTTACCGTGTAAACACCATTTTGAGCCGGTGCGGCTTGATTATATACTAAAATACGATCATTCAGCGAAGCTACCACTCCGTCGGGCGTGAAAGCCGTCAGAGCACCCGCGTTTGTTAAAGTGGCCCCGACACCTGCAGCCCCGTTGTTATAAGTCGCAGTTAGGGGGTTAGGCGCTTCGTATTTTACCGGTGTGTGGTAAGTGATGCCTTGTGCCGCGATCGTGTCGACGTAGGACTTGTTTGCAATATCAGTCGGGTTTGTAGGCGTTGTGCTAATCGTGCCTGATGTGGTCGTAACTGAAGTGAATGTACCAGCCGCAGCGGTGGACGCACCGATAGTCGTGCCATTGATCGACCCTCCGGTGATTGTAACGCTGCTGGCGTTTTGCGTAGACATTGTCCCCAGGCCGGACACCTGAGTATTCGTAATCGCGATATTTGTATCGGCAAGTGCAGTTAACTGACCCTGCGCGTTAACCGTAGCGGTCAGGGTTTTGGAGGCCGCGCCATAGGAAGCAGCCGTTACGCCTGTGTTTGATATTGCGATCGTTACTGGTGTCGAGCCGTCGTAGCTTGTTCCACTCAATCCCGTGCCAATTGTTAATGCATTAGGGTTAGCTGCAGTGATAGTACCTGATGCACCCAGTGCGACCGTTATGCCGTTGTAAGTGACTGAACTATTGGCGAGTTGAGCGTTGGAGATTGTCCCGGATAGGTCTGAAGTCGGAATTGTCGCGGAGGCCGTAAAAGCGGAAGAACCGTTCCCGACCACATATCCAGTTAGTGACGATGCACCCGTACCGCCATTCCCGACGTTTAATATGCCGGACAGAACGATATTCCCGCCCGTAGGCGCAGCGGGTAGGAACCCGGTGGTTCCAGCACTGAATGTAACTACGCCGCCTGTGAGTGAAAACTGCTGCCAGGAGCTGGACGTGTAACCCTCAAAAGCATTAAGTGTCGAATTGTATCGAAACTGCCCGTCGATACCACCTGGACGTTGAGCCGAGGACCCTGACGGAACCAATACCGCACCAGTGCCCGGTAGCGTCGGATTATCGGAGATCGCAATTGTCGGATTTCCGGCTACCGCATTGCCATTTGTGACGTTTATCTGACCCGCAGTTCCCGCGATCAACCGCAATCCGGTGGTTGTACCGGCATTGACGTAGGGGATTCCGGATCCTCCGAGGTTCGCGAAGGCTGCAGCCAGCCCGGAAAGCGAGAGCGTCGGATTCGCACCGGTACCATCGGCGTTCGCTACCGAAAGACCGACTCCAGAAGTCGCGATCTGCCTTGCCACCACGGTGCTGGCCGAATTCTTAACGATGATACCCGAACCTGCAGCCTCGAGAGAACCTGATGCACCGTTAAGCGAAATCCGAAGGAAAGAGGTAGGACCACCATTCGTCAGCCCCAGACCAGTATTTACGGCCAAATAACGGCTGTTCGATAACGAAAGCTCCTGATTCATAGTCAGGAACGTCTGCGTCTGACTCGGAGTCGCAGCGATCGCGCCCGTAGTCGTCTGAACGGTCTGTCCGTTCTGTACAACCGGGACTATTTCCGAACCTGTGATCGCACCCGCTGGCGGGAGCTGATTAATGGGGATTTGTGCGGCCATATCAGGTGCTCGGAGTCAAGGGGTTGATATTTCCGTTATTGCCCGGGGTGTTGTTGTTCTGCGTCGAAGAAATCTGCAGATTATTCCCCGTGCTCGTAACCAAGTACTCGTTGTCGTCCGCCACCGAGACGTCCGGGCGAGGAAAGCGTAAATTAATACGCTCGGTCTTTCTGGCCGGTAGTCTGTACGGGTCGAATTGATCCGCGCACCCCTGGTCACACACACGAAGTCCTGGGAAATTCGGATCCTTGCGCATCACCGAGTAATAGCGCTTCATCTTGCAGCGATCGCAGATCGCAATTGCAAGCGAGGCGTTTCCGGTGGTGTCGAGAAAGATCGGCATTATCGAGTGTACACAGCAATGTTAGGAGCCCAGTAAATCGGGGACTTATCGCGCTCTTCCTGTTCGGCTTCATTGAAATATTGATCGGCGAGTTCTTTTAAGTACTTTGCACGATCTACGGCTACTGCGGGAAGTGAGAGCGCCATGTGTTGCGCGAGCATATACTGGATTGCCAGACACCAGCGATCGGGAATTTCGAGGGTATTGGAGAGTTTGCCTACGTCTTGAACGAGTCGCGAGTACCAGACGGTCATTTGGATGAAAGCATCACTCGGCGTCGGCCACAAATAGAGCGTAGGCTTCGGGATCGTGCGATCGAACCAATACTGGTAGGGCTGGTTCGCCGTGAAGTTCTTGTTTGGCAAGTTTGTATAGTCGTCGCGGTTCAGGCGGGCCATCTGAATCTCTCGGCTATTATTACCCAGGTAGAACTCTCGGAGTGCAAGCGTGGTACCTCCGGAGGCCCGGACGCGGTATCCGGTAACATCCTGCCCAGGATCAATATCGGTCCATAGCCATTCATTATCGGTCACGGTCACGGTGCCAAGGTCGTGGAGCGTGTTCCAGGTCACCCCAAGATCGTTCGAGTATTCGAGAGTCAACGTCCAGACCGCGTCACCGCCACCGGAGACGTAAGGTAGAAGACCGATTGAGCCTATGTATTCGGGATTTCCCGAACCGTATTGGATCGAAATATTACCATTTGGTGACGACTGCTGGCAATAAGTGCTGGTATCACTATCGAAAGCAAAAGCCACGGTACCACCGGCAGACGAAGCGTACGTACCCGAGGGGCGATTCATCGTGCGATAAAGCACATTTAGCGCGTCATTCGAACCCAGCGGTAACTCGTATTGGTACTGGTCGGGTTTAAGACCAATTACCAGCTTGTCGATTGCCCAATACTGAATACCTTTGTTGATCAGCGCAGACAGCAGAAAAGTGAGATTCTGCTTTGCGGATCTGGTCTGTTCGTTGGTAAGCTCTTCCGCGAGTTTACCGCACTTGCGAGCACCCTCGTCTATGAACTCTTGAACCGTTACTATTGTGGTGCCGACTGTACCCGAAGTCGTCATGAAAATCCTTTACCATCCGGGGCATTTCCACCTGCGGAGACTTGCCTTGGCTCGTGGCGCATCGCCCGACGCGTTCTTCACGACACCCGACATTCTAGCACAGAAACTATCCTTTCGTGAACCCCCCTGTGGCTGGGGAGCTTTTAGGTTCGATCCGGTTTCCCGGTTGTATTTGGCTCTTCCTTTGGCCGTGAGGCCTGCGCCCTCAGATGTCGCAAGCTTTTCACCACGTCCGACAGCAAGTGCAACACCGCCCTTAGCTTTTCTTTCAGGTAGCTTCGCATAAGACTTGCCCTTTACGTTGCTGGAGGTATACTCGGAAGCTACCGAAGACGAAATTCCGACCTTCTTCGCGAATGCGGGGTTGTGTTCCGCCGCTTTCATTAGCCGAAATTGGGCCTTGGACTTCGCTGGCATTTAAGCCACCTGACTCATGGTAGCGATGACGGAAGGGATCGCGGGGTAAGCAGGCGATAAACTAGCCGGGAGTTGCTCCATAGTCAGAGTCGCAACCGTCGGAAGCCAAACGATTTCTACGTACTGCGCCGCAGTAAGCGAAAGAAATATATTCCAGGCTGCGACCCCGTATCCAAAAATGCTCGCCGATTTTCTAGCCGGAATCGTTACTTGAGTGCCCGAGTTAGCAAGATCCGCTCCATTCACACGAAACCAGATCGTGACATCCTCTTGAGTATTTTCGACGTTTTTAAACTGAGCGCTGAATTGTAGATTATAAATCCCGGTTTTCGGCACAGTGATCCGGCTATTACTAACCACCGTAACACCGTCTGAAACGTCGACCGAATTATAAGTCATGACCGTTCCGGCGCTAATGCTACCGGTCTGGTCAAGGTTACTGCTAAAAGCGCCGTAAGAAGCGTCGTAGGCTCTGAGGGTGTCGAGTGTAGCCTTTACGTTTGCGCCGCTCTGAACCATAGGGATAAGTTCCGCGCCCGTCAGGGTAGCGGCTGTCGGCATCGCGGAGATTTTCTGATCAGCCATTACGAGGCCTCCAATACGATCTTGCTGTTATCTTCCTGAAGGACATAACCTGGGGTTGCCTCATCAAGAATGTAAAAGGTGGTTATTGGTGCCGCACCATACAGATCAACCACGCCGTTATCGCCAACGTCCAGGCCCCAATCAGTACCACCGATAACATTTTGCGCTCCAACGCCACGGGCGAATCCATCGGACGTATTTGCCTGATTAGCTACGCCGGAATATCCGACGATTCCCATCAGATACCTGCCTGAATCAGCTTCAGGGTCGCGGTACCTGAACCGGAATTTACCAACACTTTAATACCAGTAACGGGAAAAGCATAATTTCCGTTAGCATTCGCCGCTTGCGAAGCTACCGTGGGATGCGAAAACCACGTTGAAAACCCCGTCGCAGGGTCATCGAAAGTATGCTGTACGGTGTAATTTACCGTCCCGGTCACTATGACCCCGAATCCTACGTTGAAGGGGCTAATATTCGTGTTCATCACCAGAGAATCGCTCGATCCGACTCCGGTTTTCGATACTGTTTGAACCTTCACGTCGTTCCCCAGTAGTAGCGGGGGCCGAAGCCCCCTACTATTAACAAGCTACCTTACCACCCTTCTTGAATGTCCCGGAAAGCTGGGAAATCGCGACGGGTTTAGAAGGAGCCTTTTTCGGCATTGCTACGGGTCGGCCCGAATCAACTACGCCCCCCGTAGCAAAATGCTTTTTTGTGGCACCACCTTTCTTGTAGCCACCAGCATTGCCCATCTTGACGTCGCCAGTCGGAGCCGAATTATGGTCGGGCTTAGCCTCCACCACCTTCGTCGTCTTCTTGGCCATCGTCTTGATGATGCCGCCATTCTTGAACCCGCCTTGACCGTCCACCACGCCACCGGTCGCGTACTCACCCGGTTTCGTCGACTTGGCGACACCGCCCGTCCTCAATCCCTTGTGCGCTTTCGAGGCAGGTTTACCGGCATGCTCTTTGAGTGCTTCCAATGCGCCACCCTTCTTGCGCATCATCGGACGACCCATCGGCATTGCGGGAGCGGGAGCGGGTCCAACACGAGGAACCGATGCCGCCGCCGGAGTCGGAGCTTTCGCCATACGGCGAGTAGCCATTGCTCTTGCTGCAGCAGGGTTACCGATTGGGGTGGTCGGAGGGGGAGAACCCGCTAAAGCGCCCATCGCGCCACCGATCGCTTTTCCCATAGGTTTATGACCCATCTCGCCGCCCTCTTTCATGAGTCGCTTGTGAGAGGCAGATCCGCCGCTCTTGAGCTTCAACATGACCGAGGGCTCGGTAGTCATCATTTTGACCATTGGTTTAAATTGGCCCATGATGCCCCCTTACGTTGGCGATCTGTAAACGATCGTTACACGAGCCGCGCCAGCAGATGCAGCGGTACCGGTTTGGCTGAAGGTCACAGTCGCGTAATCAACGTCGCTGTTTCCTACATCCGCCCAAGCACTGTACACCCCGGTCGTAGCCACCGATGCGCGACCAGCCGTGCCAACCGAAGTCGCAGCGACATAAGCCGCAGCGGATCCAGTCTTTCCGACCGTCACGGTGTTGGTCGTTCCTGCGTTGAATGCCGTGGTCACATCAATATTAATATCGACGATCTGAGCATTTTTAGGCAGGGTGCCAATCATCACCGCCGAAGTATCGGTATAGGCAATGGTCGCCGTGATCGCGGAAAGCATACCCGCGATATTGGTTACTTCATTATCGTACGCCATTTGACTCTCCTAGTTGGAGCAGGGGCTCGCGCCCCCGCAATTTAGACGCCAGGAGTGCCGTACATTGCCCGAGGATCGGTGAAGCCGACGTCGTAACGCTCGGTCGCCTTGTAGCGCATCGAGTCAGTTTCGAAGTCACCTTCCATCGTCTTCTCAAGCGCACGACGCATCATGAGCTTCATGCCTTCAGGAGCATCAGTCTGCACCCACCAAGCCGTTGCCGAGGTAAGACGCGAAAGAACTGCGGCACCTTCGTCGAGCAAGCCAATCGACTTGACCGGGTTGATGTCGTTGTTCGCGGTACCTGCACGGAGCACGGACTTTAGCAACACTTCGGCCTGGAAGACGTTACCGGGTGCGACCACCAACTGGCGGGGCACGAGGCGGATCTTCTTGCCGTTGTTGTCCACTGCCTGACGGACCTGAATGAGCATCTGCTCAAGCGAGGTCTGCGAAAGGTTCGCAGCGGTGGAGAGCTGGTTGCTAAAGGAGCCGTTAACAATGGGGTGTGCAGTGTTAATCAATGACACACCGTCGCCACCGGGGTAGGAGCTGTTGAAGGCGCGGTTCAACACGTTCGCCGACAGCGTCTCTTTGGTCTCGATGAGAGACTGTGCGAGGTGCTTGGCGTAAACCTGACCGATCCGGATGTGGTCGCCGTCTTCCACGAGCACTTTGGTCAACGCAAAGGCCAAGCCATAAACGTTGTACACGTAGCGCTTGAGGAAGAGCACACCACCCTGCTGATAGGTCACTGGAGTACCATCAGGCAGTTGAGGTGCTGCGCCAAATCCGTACAGGACTGGCTCTTCGTGGTAATTACGAGGAATGCCTTGCTCCTCGCGGAAGACTCTCGACCACTCGTCCTTGCGTTGCTCGTAAATACCGTCAAAGCATTCGTTAAGGATAGGCTCGACTATCGACCGAAAGTCGGTACTGCGCATCGGGGCTGCCATTTCTTAGCCCTCCTTAGATAGCGTTAGAAGCGGCAACGTACTGGCTCTTCGAAATCTGAGCGCGTACGATGACGAAATTGTCACCCCAGGCATTGTCCGGGTACGGGGCGATGTCGATAATGCGCATTTGAGCGTTATTACCGGAACCGGCCAGTGTGTTGGACAGGGTAGCCTGCGAGAGACCCGTGGTGGTGGAACCCGCCGTAGTATTGCTCAGGTTCGCCTCGTCGCCGATCGAAGTCTGGGCAAGAGTGCCGTCCGACTGGATCTCGTACACGATGTTGGGGTCCTGATAATAATAGGCGACTACCGAGCCGACCTGGAACGACTCACTGGCTGGCCAGTAATTCGAAACCCGGCGACGACCGGTAGCGTCGGTCCACTCAACACCGGCGAAAGCGCCCAGGAAGGCGTCACCAGCGGCAGCGACCACGATGTAACCACCAGTGTCCATCTTCACGGGCTGACCCTTGAGAATGGTGGTGGCATAACCTAAAGAAACGTTTCCGGAAGTGGAAACGGCTTGAATACCGTTGGCAAGCGCGGCAGCTCTGTCCAGACCCGAAGGGTGAAATGCTGGACGCAAGCCAAACGGAGCAGATGTAGCAGACATCGATATCTCCTAAGAATAGAATCCGTCAGTTAAAAACTGGCACGGGGCGTTCTTCATCCATAGAAGCGATACCATCGCCTTCGAGCATACCGAGAGACCTACCGCGCGAATCTCGACCCAACTGCTGCTCGGCCTGAACGCGGATTTTGTCCGCTTCGTCCTGGGGAGCGTAGTGGTGAAATTCTTCCATGATCCCTTGGTAAATGTCTTCGGGGATCTTGTACAGTAGCATTTCGTTACAAGCGATAAACCCTTCATGTTCCCCTGCTTTTACTCGGTAATTCTCAAAGCCAGGAACTTCCTCGGGTTTTACCGGCGTGTAACCCATCCTCAATCGCTTGTGGATTGGATCGTAGCCGTTGGTGGAGGATAGCCAACACAGATGAAATCCCGGAATTCCGGGTGGTTTGGGGAGGGATTCTTGAATCCACTCGTCTCTGAACATCCTACGACGTTCGCGGCTGCTTGCCAAGCTCTCGTCAGCTGACTGTCTTCCGTCCTGCACTGCGCGGGACTCACGGCCACCTGCCGAAAGATTCTTTTTGAGTCGTTCGTCTCTCATTTCAGTTATTCCTTGTTCCGTGCATGCGGTCATATTCCATGTACTTTTGGATCATTTTCTTGCGTTCGGCGAGATTGTCCCACCTACCCGCTTCTTTGATCGCTAATACTCGCTCTGGCGACAAATGGAACCCTGCATTGCTATCGTTGCGATTGCCGTGTGCTGATTCTCTACCTGAGCCAGTAACCACCGAACGAGGTCTCCGATTGGATGACGAACGGTCATCGTTGGACGAATTGTACCTGTGAGGCAGGTATTTTGTCAATCTATTATCCAGCTCCTCCCAGTAATCGGGGGTCTTCGGATCCCAGCCTTCTTTCGTCAGCTGCTCGTCGATCTTGGTGGTGATCTGCGAGTCCATATCCCGCCCGTTGGGGTCGTACCAGTCGTTGCGAGCCATCCAATTGGAGGCGTGCTTTTTCAGGGTAGGATCCGGAGCCTGGGGAACGTTCGAAGTAGGACCCGATTCGACGGCTTTACGCTTGAGTGCCTCCAGTGCTTCCGCCTGACGCCTCGCTTCGTACCACGCTTCTTGGGCTTCGGCTAGACTTGCACCATCCGCCTGTTCGGTCGCCTCTTTGATCTTCATCTTGGCGTACGTCATCCGCACCTGCGAGTCCTCGATCGCCTTGTCGAGTCGTGCAAGATCGGACCCCGCCGTTTTGCGCTCCAAGATCGCCAGCCTTTCGGCCATCCGTTCATTCTCGCGGCGCAGCGAATTGATGACGTGGCTCGACTCCTCGATTTTCGCTTTGGTCAAACGCTTTTTCAGGTGCCGCTCTTCACGCCTTGCCGCCCGGATTGCCTCGCGCTCGGGATCCACCTCTTCGCCGTCATCGTCGGCGTCGGTGTTCGAATTGGCGTTCGCCCGCTCGAACCCGTTCTGGACACCGATCTGCTCCATCTTCTGCTCGGTGTTTATCTCCTCGGGCGTCACCATCTCGACGATGGCTGAACCGTCCGGGGCTTCGGAGACCTGCATCTCCGCCTTTTCGGTCGCATTCATAGGAAGGCCTTCACTTTCAACGGATCACCCGTCACTTTAGAGATCACCTCGTGGTCATTGAAGATCGAGAACAGTGCGGTTTCACCCAGCTTCGGATCGCCGTACACGACCTCCCACCTGTCGCCGCCCCACTTCGGCATGCGAACGTAATCGCCCACCTCCACCCAATTGCCCTCCGGCCAGGGTTCGAGTGTGTCTCGCTTTTTGAATGCCAGCGGTCCAATCGCTATCACCTTCGCGACTTGATTGTTCCACTTTTCCGTTTCTTTCGTTTCTTCCACGATTAGTAGACCTGCAGCGGTCGCGGTTTTGCGGGTTTGACGCCACTGAACCAAAATGCGGCCACCTACGGGTACAGCACCGGGGTCGACAGCAGGAAATGCTTCCCGCAAAGCGGCTTCATTCGAAGCCTCCGGTTTATCAGTCATCGGAATCCTCTTCCATCAATAGATTGTTTAAAATATCCAGAGCTTTGTCAAGCCCTTGATTTTGGCCAACTAGGCGTTGGTAGGCCTCAAAGGTCGCAGGGGATCCTGCGGCCATTGCATCGCGCAAGCGTTGCTGCTCGTACTTCAGAGCCTCGACGAAGTCCGAGACGTAACGCATGCTATTTCTTTTTCATCGAGGACAATGCGCCGCCCGACTTCTTGGCGGGTGCTTCGGTGCTCCCCTTCGACTGCAGGGACGAGCCGTCGAGCTTTTCGCCCATCGCGATCCGCTTGTGGTAAGGAACATTTACCTTCGATGCGTTGATTTCGTACGTGGTGTTAGCCATTCATGCCTCCTAGTGCACGTTGTGCGCTGTCTTGCGCGGTGATTGCAGTTTCGAGCTGCTCGGATTGCAGCCTTTGCGCGTCGTGCGTAAGTTCTGCGGTCTTGATTCGCTCTTCGGTCAGGTTATCGCTGGCGTTGAGCGCAATGTCGATTTGCTGTTGGCGATTCTTGGCCAACGCCTCGAGCTTGATCTTCTCGGCGTCGAGCGCGAGTCGCGCCTTGTCGTTCTCGGCACGGCGTTGCGTTTCGGCCATTGAGGTCTCGAGGATCACTTGGTCACCGCCGTCCATCGGGGGCTTGGGCTTGAGCTGCATTAGCACCTGCTGAATCTGCTGGATCACCGGCATGACCTTCGCGAAAGCGTCTTTCGAGTCCATCATCACGTGTTGCGAGGCGAGTGCGTACAGCTTATCCACCTCTCCGGTGATTCCAGCGACGTCGTAGTCCTCGGGCTTCTTGCTGAGCGCTTTCTCGACATAACCGTTCATGTGGCCCAGGTACCAAAGGATCACGTGCTGCTTTATGTGTTCCACCAGCATCGGCATGAAAGTCGGGGCGATCATTGGGTTCGCGCCCAGCATCGGGTTCATCGCGAAATCGAGGTGTGCTTGGATATGCGCGAGATGATTTTGGTGTGGATAGGCGAATGCTGCGCGACCGATCGACATCGCACCATTCTCCTCCGCAGCGTTTATCTCCATCGGTTCGGCCACAGCGGGCATGATTTCGGTGATGTTCGGCACCTTCATCTGCTTGAGCACCCGGTGCACAACCGCACGGCGATCGAAAAGGTCCGGATTCTTGTCCATCAGCGCCAGCACGGCTTGATTCTGTGCCATCCGCTGCGTTTCGGAGAATATATGCGGATCCGACACCGGGATCACGTCCGAGTTCCTGTTGAAGTCCTCGCGCTTCACTTCGAGTTCCGCCGGAACGTCGTGCATGATCATTTCGTCGAGGTACCAACGGTTGATGCGCTGCAGCACCATCAGCACCCGCTTTTGCGACTCGTGCAACCGGGCGTGAATCGCGCTAAATACCGCCGCGCCCTGCTCGATCAGCGCCTGGGTCGTACCGACCGGAGCAGTGGAGGCGATATCGGCGATCTTCTCTTCGCTCGTGGTCACCACGCCTTTCGCGGCTTCGGTCAGCCACCCCATCAGCTTGAACAGCACTTCGGACGGCGGGTTGAAAGGCATCGGCATTGCAATCTTGCGAATGTCGTCCACCCCCGGTGCACCCTCGATCTCGGTGATTTGGGTCACGTCGACGTTCTGGCTTTGGCCCGAAATCTTCGCCCCTTTGAGCTTGAGCATCGTCGCCGCGTTATTGATGTGCGCCGTGTCCAGCAGCGCCCGGAGTGCCCCAGTAAGTGCAGCCGACATGCCGCCGATCAAATGTGGAAACCCGATCGCCAGTGCTCCACGCCAAGGGATGAATTTGAACTCGATGATCCAGTCGAGCTTCGTGCGCGTCTCGTCCCCTTCTTCCCAATTTCGGTACCAGCCGACCACATCGGAGGTCTGCTCGTCGATCATCAAAATATAAGGGGCGATTTCGCCGTCGCATAGCGTATCCCACTCGCAAGACATGTTCACCATCACGTGGTACACACGCCGCAGCCCGTCCTCGTCATCGGTCCAAGTCTTGCCCTCGACCTTCTGGTTCGCCTTTTCGGGCTCGGTAAGCTCGGGCTCCTCGGCGACCCTAGTGACCGAAATGTCACGGTAAAGTCCCGCCTCGATCCGCTCGTTGAACATCTGCTCGGTGATGTCCTGCATCTCGGCGCAGCGGTTCGCGGTGTAGAAGCTCCCCGCCGCGTAAGGGATGATCAGATTGTCGATCGGGACAAATTCGGCGCAGGGGCGTTTTTTCTGCGGATCGTACCACAGCTTCAGGAACTGCGAACCCCCGAGTGGGAGCTGGGTGAGCATTTGCTCCTGCTCATCCCGGAATTCGACGATCTGGTTCGTCAGCTGCCAGTTCATGAAATCGCGCTTGCGCTCGGCCCGATTCTTTTGCTCGTCGGTCACATCCCCCACCACATTCGTCCGTACGGGACCGTCTGGCGGGAAAAGCTCTTTGATCGCCCTGGATTCGAAATCGACGCAGGCCTCGGCCATCACCGGGTGCACGACCTTGGATGCACCCTCGAAATTCGCACCACCCGGGGCGTCTTTCCCTAGACCCGTGCGTCGGATCCCCTCCTCGTACTGCTTGTCGCGCTCTTTCCGGGCTTCTTTATCCGCTTTGATCAGCTGGATCATCTTTAGCGCGAGCTTCGACAACTCCCAGGAGGGAACGGTCTCGGCCAGATTCTCGTAGAAGTCCGGATCCTCTTGTGGGCCCGCGAATTCACGCATTCGGACGATCGCCGAGCCGTCGGGCTGCTCCTCGATCTCCGCGAACTCGTCGTCCAGGTCGACCATCAGACCTTCAGTATCCTCCGGCCCGGGGGTCATTGGTGGCTGCTGCTGCGGAAAAGTGCTAGTGGCCATATTGGGTCCTTAGTCTTCCAGATTCGACATTTTGATATCGCGAGCCACCGATTTTAACTCATTGTACTTTTCCGGGTCTATGGCTCGTATGTCGCGCATCGTACGACGAAGTCCCATTGGGGATTCCTGGTAGGGCGACACCAATTGCCCGAAGATTTTCATTAACGGTGCATCACCCACATCCTCGGCGTATTCATACGGATCGCGCATAATTCCGGGCAGGTAATACAAATCACCGGCTATCGCCTCAGGATCTTCTTTTGGCATCGCACTTTGCACGAAACGAATGACCTCGTCTTCGTCCATACCCATTTTCAACGCCTGCGCCACCAGACCACCAATTGACGGGGTGGGGACGGGCTTCATCACAGTCTTGGCCACCTCGGACGCCACATCCCTCACGGGTTGCATAGCCACCGAGGGCAGCACCCGTTGCGCGGTTTGGGCAAGTGCGCCCTGCAAAACCTGACGCCTGGACATCGGCGTTTGCGCGACCTTCTCGACCACTTTCTCCACCGAACCCGAGAGGGGATCGACCATGGTCTTCTCGGTCTGGAAGCGCTCCATGTCTTTGGCCGGTACCGGAAGCTTCGACTCCCTAGGACCGCCCAGATCCGGCAACCGCATGAACCCTCGCCTCGACAGGTCCGGCGTCTTCACACCTTTGGTGAGCAACTCGTCCGCCATCTGCTGTACGGTCTTTCCCTTAACACCACCACCCCCGGAGAAGGAATCGAGCGAATCCGTGTAAATCATTCGTCCGCCGTCGGCCATGTCCGGCGTGGTGTGCTCGATCATACCACCCTCGGCGTACCTGCGGAATCGCCCTTCGGGGATGGTCGCCTCGTGCCGCGCGGCGGGAGGGGCGGGGGGCTTGGCACGTGGACCGGTCATCCGGGCCTGTTGCGCTTCGTCCTGCAGCCCTTGCTTGATTAACCCCTGCAGCATCAGGTCGGCGTGCTGTCCGTACTGCTTGCGGAGATCGCCCACGAACTGCTCGTACCGGAGTCGATTTACGAAATCCCGCATTTCGGGAGTCTGTACGGTTTCACGTGGAGCAGCGACTGGGGGGCGCATCGCCCGGAGCTTGTCCAACTCCTCGGCCTCGTTTTCGTTCAAGCTCGGTGCGTACAGCGCGGCGGTGATCCCGGCTGTGGGCTTGAACCCCGCGAGCGGTCCGGCCAGGGTGAGCACATCCTCGGGGTTGAGGTAATCGCCGATCGTTTTCAGTAGATCATTGGGCATAAGGATTCACCCTGCGTGGTCGTTCGTCGTCGTAGTAATCCGGCGCGACTTCGGCCGGGTCGATGCGTAAAAAGTCCATGTCCTTGAGCAGCCGCAGCACCTGCGTGGTCGTGTCGGTCAGGTCGTCGCGCTCGGCCTCGGGGAAAGAGCAGATCTGGGACACGAGCTTTTCCGCCCAGTCACGCGGCTGGCCCCGGTGCACGACCGATTCGGGGATGTAGACGCGACCGCAAGCGATGATATTTGCCACGATGTGCAGCCGTTGGACCTTGTCGGCTCGCCCCGGATTGTAGCCACGGCACGGCACCCCGGCGTAGCGCAGGTCCTGGAGGATCGAAATGCCCGAGGCTTTCTCCTCGACGAGCACCAAGTCGGTCTTTTTGCCCGGTTCGCCGTACACGGACTCTTTGTACTCGTTGATCACCCGTGGGCGTAACTCGGGGTAGGCGAGAAATTCCTCCCAGCAGTCGATCAGCATCACGCAAAGAGGTGAATCCTCACTCGGCCTGAACACTCCCCAGACGGAACATGCGGTTGGGTCGTTGATAGTCTTTTCGGTGTAAGCACAATCGTAGGACTGCACAATGTACATAAAATCGGGGAATGGCCGATCGGAGTCCCAAAGCTTGAACCACTCGCGTTTGACGATTCCGTAATCTTCCGGGTCGATGACCTCGGCGTAAAGCTCTTGCCGTCCGAGTCGAGTGCCCTCGTACTGGGCGATGATTTCATCACGGAATGTAGGTGCAAGGTTTCCGAAATTCTCATGCGTGGTCCCTGAGGTGACGAAGACGCGCGGGTTTTCGAGCAGCTCCCGCACGATGGGGATCGGTTTAGGCGTGGTGGTGACGACACCGCGTGGACGTTGGCCGAGACGAAGCCCGAACATAAGGTTCGACCACATTTCTTTGGCGTTGCGGAATTTCGCCAACTCGTCGACCCAAAACAGGTCGTGCTGTGGACCACGCAGGGTCTCGGGGTCGTTGTCCGAGTAGATCGTCGCGATCGCCCCGTTGGGCCACTCGAGTCGGCGCTTGGACGGCACCCAATTCGGACGGTTTGAGGGGTGCGAAATGGCCAGGAGCCCGGATTCGCCCTCGATCATCACGTCCCGGGCGTCCCCCGCGTCTTCGGCGATCAGCGCAACGCGTGAAGCAAGCTTTCGTTCCACGTGAAACCGCACGAATTCACCACCACACCGAGTCTTCCCCCACCCACGACCGGCAAGAATGAGCCAAATCGTCCAATCCTCACCGGGTGGGACCATCTGGTTGGGTCGAGCCCAGGTCGGCCAGTCGTAGTAAAGCTCCACCACCTCTTGATCGCTCATCTCGGACACAAAATCCGAGAAATTGTGCGGATCAATCGGGGCTTTCTTCGCCTTGTATCTTCGACTTGGCGACCGCCTGTAATCGCTGGGCAAGTCGATCACGGAGTCCCTCGATGTTAACGTTCGTGTTAAGTTGGCCCGATACCGCGACGTTCACGTCTTTGGCTCGGAATTTCGCGTCGTACCCCATTAAGGTAAACTGCAGCAGGGAATCGGAATACTTTTTGATCGTTTCGCCCGTCTTGAGACCCTGGTGTACCAAGGGCTCGTCGACTCCGACCACCGAGCGTCGGTAGGCCTCGGCTTTCATGGTGTCGACCATTTCGAGTTGGATGTCCTCCATCAGACGATCGAAGGTCGGATGTTCCGCCCTCCACGTGGACATCGCACCACGGCTAACTTCAGCGGACGTGTACGCGTGTCTTAAAGAGAACTTCTCGTTCGCGGGTCCGTCCCTGAACTCGGCCAAGATTTGCAGCATACGGTAGGCTTTGGTACGCTCATAGCGGCGCAGTCGTCCAACACCCTCAACACCCGGGACGCAGAATTTAAGCGATTCCGGGTCGTCTTCGACCCCGCGCTCCTTAAAACGAACACGATCCTGCTTCACCATGTCGTAAAGCATTGCGTACGTGATCCCCGCGCGGCGTCCGTACTCGCGCAGTGTTTCTTCGCCCACCGCGTCGACGTCCACCACCGGTAAAGGCTCTATTTTCACTCCAGCCATGACGCGAAGTGTACCATAAACGCAACATGTTCCACAACTGTTCCACCAAATGTTTCAAATTTGCCTTTTGTGCGCTTACGTACGATACCGAGGTGCAGCCCTATGTGGTGAGTGACGATACCTTGTCGTCTGGAAGTCTGCAGGTGTAGTACGGGTGTGGTCATATCCGTTCCATCGTTCCATCATAATGGAACAGCAATGGAACAGCCCCACTTGTCCAAAGGCCCCGTCCCTCGGGGCTTCTCTTGATGTGTCCTCTTCTGTTCCACCGTTCCACCTCATATCCCCCCATATTCAGGTTTTCGAACACGAGATATATACGGGTATATGCATGGAACAATGGAACAATTGCCGCTTTGGTCCGTCGTACGGGGCTTCTGACCGTTCCATCTGTGTTCCATCATGATGGAACAATGGAACACGCTCGGCTGCTGCCAAGCTCGGCACGAGACGGGTCTCGGCCAGTGTAGCGAGGGTGCCACACACCGCCCAAGGGTGGACGGATCCGCGAATCTTACCACGGCTGGTGCAGCGTGTCAATTAGCCGTCGCGTTTGTGTTTCACGTGAAGTCTTTTGGTCCACGCACAGCCCCCGGACGCGAAGCTTGTGCAGCGTCTCCTCGTGTGGCACCTGCATTTCGACCAGTCGTGCCGCCTCATGCCCGGGGATGAGGTAGAATTCCTGGCGTTCGAGCACCTGCAGCCCCAGGAAGCACCAAGCCCCGTGCCGGTGTGCGGACACCGCCCAATTGCGCTGCCCGGAGGTCCACTTCGGGAGCCGGAGAGGGGTGCCGGGGCGCTTGGGCAGGTCGGTGAGGACCTTGAGTTCGATCCAGCCCGAGACCGCGCGGAGCTTGTACAGCGCGAACCACACGTCCGGGGTGTCACGGCCGACCTCGTTTTCGACTCGTTGCGCGAACCAGTGACCCCCGAGGCGCAGGTCGAGCCAGCCCCAGAGGTTCTTTTCCGCGCTCACAGCTGTGCCTTCATTCCGGCCAACCGCCATAACCGTTTCACCTGCGTTTCGGTGACTGCCCACCCGTCGAGCCTGAGCATCGAGGCGATTTTGCGGTACCCGCAAGTGGGGTAACGCTCCGCTTTGGCTTTCATTTCCTGGGTGACCCACACTTGGTCCATTGCACTTAATCGTTTCGCCATTTCACTGTCCTCTATCAGTGGTTTAAAGGGTAAATAACGTCAGCCTTTCGACGAACGGCGGAGCGCGTTCACGACTCGCATCGTAGCCACCCCAGCATTTGGTGCCCCCTCGATGAGCGCCGCGTAGTCGATGCCGTACTGGGCGCAGAGCCTTGAACGGGCGTCGGGGCACTTCCCGGCCTCACGGAGCGCATCGGAGGCCCAGTCCGGTACATTAGCCTTAACCCGGGGCTTCGAATGCAACGGAAGTACCTCCGGAGGGCTCGGCGGGGCCATCTCTGTCGGAGCGACCTCGGGCTTCGTGTGCATCACCGCCTCGAACCCCCGGAAGGAGGTACCACGCGAGACGATCTTCCCACCCCGGATTTCGGTGCCGTCCCAGGCACGGTACGTTTTCGCTTCACCGTCCAATCGGCGAATCTTCGCCCACCACGGGACGTAGAAGGGGTCCCCGACTCCTCGGGGGGCGTGTTCGTCGATGGCAAGTTCAAAGCTCATTGAGTCCTCCACAAGTGCTCGAGTAGGTGGTGCGGCGGGTTCCCCGATCGCGCGGTGGGTGCCGTCGGGTCGATCGCCGAAGGGAAAGGGCCAATTATCCATGGAGGTTCGCCTCGATCCAGGCCTCGAGCGCTCGGAAAAGCTCCCAACGGTCGAAGGGCTCTTCGCCCACCGTCCTGAATTCGGCGTCGATGTCCTGCCCCGAGATCGAGCAGTCGAACTGGAAGACTCGACCCTGGTGCAGCATTTCACCGGCTAACCGCCCCTTCGCGAGGCGGATCCGGGTGTTCGGGGTTTCGGTGGCCATAATGCTAGTAGGGAAAATCGGTGTGGTGGTCATCATGCTCCTTTGAGGTAGCGGCGCAGCATGTTGCCGAGGTTCATGCGCTGCATGCCGACGTTGAGGTGAGCGAACCGGGAGACCAAATCGGCACGGGAGAGTCCCATCTGGCTCGCGACGAAAGTGTACACTTGCTCGAGTGTCTCGCACTTGCGAAGCTCAACCGCCACGAAATCGCCCTTGTCCATCGAGCGGACGACTTGGCCGTTCACGGTCTTGCTGTAATTCTGGTAAAACTGCAGGTAGAGCGAATCCACCACGCCGTTCTTGCGCTGGTCGAGGGGGAGCTTTTCGCGAGCAGCAGCAGTCTTCGGTGCACGGACTTCCTCGGCCAGGACCGGGGGCTTGACTGGGGTCTCGACGATCATGTGCAAAGCGGAGTTGCGGACCTTGTACTCGCGACCGTTGCCGACATCGGCCACGGTGGTCCAGCCGCCTTTGACGGCGAGGATCTTTACGAGGTCGTCGGTGGGGATTACACGAGCGGTGGTGATGGTGGCTTGGTTCATTGCGTTTTCCTCTATCGGTTTGGGTGGGGTGTTTGCTACTAACGAACCTCTATTATAACACCGGTGCGATACTTTGTCAAGCCGGAAACGGGTTTCGAACCTACCGCTCGTCGGATCGGATGAACGGTAACATTTGATTATTTCACCGCTCATATCTTACCTCTTTCTCGTATGGCGGTGGCGCACCAAGTTGCCAGTACATCCTTGCCTTCGTATTCGGTGTCTATGTCTTCACACACCTTCGCACACGCCTCACGCTCGGCAGCAGCAACAAGGGCAGCAAAACGTGTTACAGAACCTAATGGCTTTTCGTCAGGCCCGTAAGCCAATCCAGCCTCCCGCGCCATGCGGATGATTTCGTCGCGATTCATTCCTTCGCTTTCATAATATCTTTTTTCCCATAGATGATGATGCTTTTCATTTCAGGTGTGATCTTTGGCAGCGGAGCCCAGGCCAACGCCCAGTCGGCCCAGGTCCCGATCACGCACACGCCACTCGGGTTCAGAAGCAACATTCTCACGCCCATCGGGGGAGGGTGCTCCTGCGGTGACCGCCATGTGGCTTCACCGGCGATGTAGCTCTTCACACCCGGGACTCGGCGGAAACGTACCAGCGTTTCACACAATCGTTGGTCGAGTACACTTCGACCTCCTCCAACCCGAGCCAGTCGGCGAGGATTTTGGTCAGTACCGCGTTGGTCTTGAAGGGCAGCGGCAAAATCGCCCCGGTGAGCATTTCGTACACCTGCGAATGGGTCGAAGATTCACATTCGTAGGAGGCGATCGTGTGAATCGCTTCATCGCGTGTGTACCGGGTCTTTTCGGGTTCGGACGGGGGTTCAGGCTCCGGGGTGGGCTCGGGCTCCTCGAACACCTTCTTCGGGTCGAGCGGGTGAAAGACGTCCGCTTCATGCTCGTCGATCTCGGGGGTGGTAAGTTTACCTTTTTTGCGTACCATGGGTGAAAAGTCCTCTATTTGTGTGTAAAAAATGGGGGGCCCATTGCGTGACCCCCCGAAACGTCGAAAACCCAATCAACAGGAGAAGCGGACCGAGGAGAGGTCCGCACTCGACATTATACCAGAGCGAGAGCCGCAGTCAATGCATTGCGTTTCATCCGGGCACCGGCACCGAACCAAGCGGACTGCAGCCGGGTATCTGCGCTCGTGGCTTTACGCTCATGATCCGTGAACCGGGTGATCGCGTTCACCAACCCCCAGGCTGTACCCTGCGCGGTGCGGGTGTTCTGGCCAATGCCGTTCAGGTAGATCGAAGTCACGAGTTCGAGCATCGGGCGATGCGCGTCGAGGTCGACCTCTTCCTGGTCGGGGTAGAGCACGTCGAGGAAATACTTGGTCGCCTCGGCTTTGGACACCGTACGCTTCGAAAGCTCGACTGCGTCTTTCTTGAACCGCTCCCAGGTCCCGCCGATCAGCCCGAGGTCAGCCTTGACGCGTTCGGCGTTGAACTTCGTCGAATGCGGAATGCGGATCTGCCCTGCGGTGTCTTGCAGCGCGGCGTTGAGCGTGTTCTGGCACACGGTCCGCACCGTGGTAAACTGGGCGACATTCGAAAGCGTCCCGTCGCAGGAGGTCGCGACCTGGACGTAGGGGCGGACTTCGTCCCCGCCGCCGACGTCGAACGAATCGTCGATCCGAGCCAGCGCCCAATAGGTAGCACCACCGCGCAGCATCCCGGCGGTTTCCATCTTAAACCCGCCGATATCGATCAGGTTCCGGAAGAACTCCATAACGTCGCGCGGCTGGGTGATGTTGTAATTCGAGGACATGACCGAGAGCGGTTTGCCGGTGTCCGAGCGGTAAAGCGCCCAACGGTTAGGGACCGTGTTCACGCAGACGGGGTGATTCTCCTCGTCGCGCACCTCGTACTGGATCGCGCCCTTCTTGACTTCCCAGTTAAACCCCGCTTGCTCGATCCAGGTGTCGAGCGTCGCGTTCGCGTCCAGTTCCTGCCCGAGTCCGTGCCAGGGGGTGCGACCGACGTAGGCCATGTTCGCGCGACCATTTGAAAAATCGAGTTCGTGTGCCATTTCTACTGTCCTCTATTGTGATTGATGAACCTCTATTATAACACCAGTGGGACAATTCGTCAATGGGCTAAAGCTACCGTTCGTCGGACGATCAATACTTGTAAGGCTCGAGAAAAATCAGCGCCAGGATCACGGCCGTCGTGGTGAAAAAATCGCCGGTGCTCACTCCGGTGCAAATACCGCAACCGAGGAGGGCGCATAACCGAAACCACATATCGAATTCACGCATGACTATTCAGCTTGTTAAAAGATGTTCCGCACTTACCACACCACCACCACGTCCAGCCGAGCCCGTTGTCGTGGAACTTCCCCTGGGTGTGACCCTCTTTCTCGCAGTCTTCGACCAATCGCTTTCTCGCCGGATAGTACACGGTTCGATCGTACTCGTCCATAAGCTCCTTCATCTTGTCGTGCCGTGCTTTGTCGATCTCGTGTCTACGCGTCCAAATGCTTTTATCCATGATTGCGTTCCTTAAGCTTGACTTCGACGTCTCGGGCAAATCGGTACATTTTCCGATCTTCCTCGTACCCGCTCATATCGTGTATCTCCGCATCCGTCAGCCCCCGCCATTCACGTTCAGGCTTCCCCAATTCCTGAGCCGCGAACGACATGGCTTGTCCGAGTTTTTTCACCAGCACCTGCTCAATCAAAGGAACTATGGACGCTTGTAACCACTCCCGGATCGCTTGATCCTGCTTAGGTGTCGTCTCGTAGGTCATGTGTTCTTCTCCTTTATACTTCAATTCCGAAGTGTTTCTTCAAATCTGCGATAGGATGTCCACCATCAAAGTTTACCATCCTAATGGCATAGGGGCTTACAATGTCAATACATTCCCTGACAATCAACAGGGCGAACTTTTCTTTGTTGAACTTGTAATACACCAGTTCTTTTTGATTATACGAGTCCCAAGTTGTATAATCGTGTTCAGTGGCCTGTTCGGCAAGTTCTCGAATTCGTTCGTTCATTTCTCCCCCGCTCTTAGCATAGCGTCTGCAATTTTGTATGCGTTGCGTGAAATATCCCCTTCATGGCTGTATTTCTGCGTCAGTGCTTGCATCGCCTTAGCCGCAAAGTAATCGCGCAGGGTCATGCCGACATTGTGCCCACTTGGACTGATACCGTTTACATATTGCGTTGTCGGAAACGCTGGCCCGCCTGTATCTCTGCTCATGTGTTCTTCTCCTTTAGCTTGGCTTGAATGGATTCAATTTTTGTTTCATACCAACTTGTTTCTTGTCCGCGCTTTGCCCAGCCGTACTGCGTTATTAGCACTGGCGATGCGTATGCAGGTTGATTGACTATTTTCGAACGTTGTACTTGGTAGTTACCTTCAAGGTCTTCGCTCATATCACCCATTGTTTTTCTCCTTGAGTTGTAACTGCGCCCATTCAACGCCATCACGCCAAGCACCAGCATTCTTCATTGCGTAGTTAGTGCGTAGCAAACCTTGGTCAATCTCCTCATCCGTCAGCCCAACCCATTGCTTTGGTGGTGCGGCGTAAAGGGGCACTGTGTGGTGCAGGTCAGGACATGTCCGCACTTTCATGTCAAAGTTTTTCAGGTCGAATGAATTGGCCCACGCCACCGGCTCTTTCTCATGCTTTGGTGGCGCGGTGTAGCGTTTTTTCTCACCTTCCACTACTGCAATCGCATCAGACAGTCTAATAAGCGCATCCCCTGAATCTTGTTCTGTGATGCCATCTGTATCAAATAGCCCTTGCAAATCGTCGATGATTGCGTCTGCCCACGCCACTGGCTCTTTCTCATGCTTTGGTGCGTACACCAGCAAGTGCTGCCAAACGCGTGGATCAACAGTGTCAGCCTCAGACCCCAACCGATCAACGCAGTCCATCAATTCATCGGTCAATGAACGTGCTTGGGGGCGGGTGTCGTCGGCATCGACTTCCTTCGGTAGCGGTTCAAAATGGTCAGCCACCTGCTGGTTCGTGTACTGACCGACATGCCCATCAGGAAATTTCACATACTGACGATCCGTTCCGCTAATGTGGATGACGCAGTACTCTTCCGTCTCTAGGCACAAGAGCCTGTCACCTCGGCGGTATTTAGGTTTCTCCAGTGCTTGGCGCAAGGCCGTTGTAACCCTTTCTAGCCGCTCGTAGTCATCCTTGTTTGACATGTACGGCACATCCTCCAACGCCTCAAGCGCCAGCTTCATAGCTTCACGGCTCATGTGTTCTTCTCCTTAAGTCTTTCTTCGATCTCCTCGGCGAAGGCCCAGATGTCGAAGTCCGGTCGTCGCGCGGCGAAATAGCACTCGTCGATGTCGCGGTCGGTCAGCCCTACCCACTCGCGTTGTTTGTGGAATCCGGCGCTGTTCAGGATCTGCTCGAGACCGGGACCGAAGATCTTGGTGGGCTGCTCGTGAATAGCCTTTTCAACGCTTGATTGCATCTGGCGCTGCATACCATCGATAAATCCGCGCTCGTAATCCGGTCCATCTGCCGGTGTCTTCGCATTCTTGTTCTCACTCATGTGTTCTTCTCCCGCAGCTTCGCTTCGAGAGATTCCGCAAAATCTAATACGTTCTGATGTTCGTAACAAATGTGAAACTCCACAGCACTGCCTCTCGCTTTATTGCATTTCCAGATTTCATCTGCGGTCAGACCAACCCATTCACGCTTTGTCTCCAGTGCTTGGCGCAGGGCGGTGATGGCTTCGTATGCCTTACCTCTTGGATCATCGGTACTGTTGTGGGCAATAGG